>Ga0075125_10001687_pt1 | contig 10772 bp, 27 predicted proteins | sample AntAceMetag02UKN_FD_69810 | JGI IMG/M metagenome (GOLD analysis project Ga0075125, IMG submission 69810) | Saline lake microbial communities from Ace Lake, Antarctica - Antarctic Ace Lake Metagenome 02UKN | ecosystem: Environmental > Aquatic > Non-marine Saline and Alkaline > Saline | place...
GGAAGAATACTAAGAGCAGACGAAAATAAATTAGCTCCAGTAGTAATTGATCTAGCTGATCTGAGTGTACCGTCATTTACTATTCCGGAAGTAAGAATGAAGAAAAAAGTAATCACTAATGAATTCGAATGCAGAATAATTGAAAGAGATCTTTGTAAAGTGTATTAGTAAGGAGTGATTATGAAAGGCTATGAATGTAAAAAATGTAAAACAGAGTTAGAGTACGAACAAGTTCAAGGTATGAGAGTAAAAAAATATAATAGAAATGATAAGTTATATTATACATCATATTGTCCTAAATGTAAAGAATACAATAAAGAAATAGTCCCGGATATTAATGATTTTAATGAATACTACAAGCTGTTAATTTCAATGGCCACAGACCAGTTGATTGGTAAAGGAATTTCTGAACTAGTCTTTATTAACAACTTACGAATGATTGTGAAGATGATGGACGAGATCTACAAAGAAAATAGTACTGGAGAAAAATAATGATTAAATTTTATTTATGGTTGTTCAAAAAGATTTTAAATAGACTCTCAAAAAAACCTATTTATCCAGAGACTTTATATCAAATAATACATGATGTTTATATTGCTAAATTATCTAAAATAGATTTTCATGGTTATCAATTAAATGTAGAATGTGCTCTTGCAAGAGGTTTTGAAAGAACTCAAACAATTAAATCTGAGAGAGTACTATTACATGATGTAGCAAATGTGATTGATAGAGAACAAGAACTTGAAGGAGAACCACCAGAAAGATTTAAAAAAGTCATAATGGAAGCTAAGCCAGATAAAATTATGAGACTTTTACAATTAACCGTAAAAGTAACTAAGGAAGATATAAAGAAAAATATTATAAAGCTTAGAAGATATTAACTTATAATGGACCCGTAGCTCAGTTGGTTAGAGCATCTGACTCATAATCAGGCGGCCCTAGGTTCAAGTCCTAGCGGGTCCACCATTACCACAAGAGGAAGAAATGACGATTGAAATGGTTAAAGAACTGCTTAGTAAATATGAACGTGGGTATCGCGTAGCAGAAGAGATTGAAGAAAGTGGATTAATATCAAAAATTTATAAAGAAATTGTTGCCGATTTAAAAAAACTTATTGACTAGGAGTTTAATAATATAATGAACGGAAGAAAAATTAAAATTATAGATGGATCTTCGAATCCAAAATTAGTGAAAGCAATTTGTAATCATCCGAATCTAAATGGAACTTATGTAGATGTTCTAGTTAGTTCTTTTGCTGATAGTGAAACACGAATCGAAATTAATGAAAACATGAGAGGATGTGATGTATTCGTCGTTCAGCCTACATCAAATCCAGCGAATGAATATCTAATACTGTTGTATCTAATCCTTGATTCTCTTAAGATGAGTAATTGTTGGAGAGTAACTGCAGTAGTGCCGTATTACGGATACGCTAGACAAGATAAAAAATTAAAGCCACGTGTACCAATTTCTGCTAAAGATGTTGCGGATTTGATTCAACTTGGTGGAATTAATCGTTTGCTTACGATGGATCTCCATTCTAATCAGATTCAAGGATATTTTAATTGTGCTGTAGATAATCTATTCTCATCATCAATCTTCCTTAATCATATGAAAGATAATCTAACAGATGATACTGTTATGGTTTCACCAGATGTTGGTGGTATCGAAAGAGTAGTATATTATTCAAAAAAATTAGGTATTGGTACTGCTATGATACATAAATCTAGAAGTAATCCTAATGAAATTGAAAGAATGGTATTACTCGGTAGTGTTAGAGATTGTCGAGTGATTATCGCCGACGATATGATTGATACTGCTGGTACACTTTGTAAAGCAGCAACAGTTTTAAAAGATGCTGGCGCAAAGGAAATAGTTGCTTATGCTAGTCATGGATTATTTTCTGGAGAAGCATATACAAAAATTGAAGATTCTAGTTTCGATAAGATATTTGTCACTGATTCTATTGAACAAGATCTTGTTGTTACAGATAAAATCGAAGTATTAAGTTGTGCTGATTTGTTCGCCAATGCAATAGTAAATATTCATAATGAGACATCTGTTAGTTGTCTGTTTGAATAAGGGAGAGATTAATGAACGTAACACACTATTTAAATATATATCCTAGAGATTCTAATTATCCAAACTTCAATTGTTTATGTGATTATAATAGTGGTATGTCAATTATTTCCATTATTACAAATTCTAAACCCGACATTAGATTCTTTATTACATTTAATGAAATGTTCAATAACGTTGATATCTTTGATGGTAGTCAGGATGCTCCTGGATTAGTGAGAGATAAAACTTGTTATTATTCACCTTCTAAAGTTACGCCTATAAAAAGTGTTATGTATAATATTGCTGATAAAGATTATTATGCCTAAAACGCCGCGCAAGAGCTAATGAGAGGACAAAATGGGAGCAGATGCTAATGTCATTTGTCTAGGTAAATTTAATAAAAGTTTAGTCGACTGTTTAGAATACCCAGCTGGAGATTACGAACATGTAAAAGAAGGTACTCCTATTATCACTACTTTATTTCATTGTAACACTTCTAGTCAAAGTTATGAATCATCTATTGCATTAGGTGTAGAGTTATATGATTTCAATACTCATTTAATCGACATTAAAAAAATTAATTGGGATTTACTTCAAACAACTTTTGATAGTGATGAAATTGATCAATTTAGAGTACTTATAAATAATGAATTTGTGTTTATGTTTAGACCAAATTACTAATTGATTGCGTCCTCTTCGGAGGGCGTAATTCTTATTTTCTCTGTTTTTATATAGAAATAATATCAATAAGATTATACTTTTTAATTTTTGTTTCTATTTAAAAGGAGAGAAGACTATGAAACATTCGAATCCGAATCCTAGTAGTGATGTTAAAGAGACACGACAGATCGCAAAGAAAAAGAGGAAGAAAGGGTTGATGTATCTGAAGGAAAAAGGAATTGAGGTTAATGCCTGGAGCAAACAGAATGATCCATTTTGGGGATTGAAGGGTATTGAGCGACACATCAAGACTCATGTTAAACCTATTCGCGGAAAAATCCCGATCAAGTGGGCTGTAAATTACTAATAAATCTTAATGGTATCGTATGATTCGTCGTACGATACCACTTTTATTTGGAGACTCTTATGAAAACATATAAAGGCCTAATAACAAAACTTGAATCAAATGAAGTATTTGTGTTTGGTTCGAATCTTCGTGGGTTCCATGGTGCTGGCGCCGCCGGTTATGCTAGTTTTGGTGTTCCAGGTAATTCTTGGCGAAAGTTTAATTATGACAAGAAACCACATAATTGGGAAGGTAAGTGGAACCGGAAAGGTTGTAGTGAAGGTTTACAAAAAGGTACAGATGGGTGGAGTTACGCTCTACCGACTGTAATATATCCTGGTGGTAAATCTATACATATTGATATAATAAAAGATAAAATATTAAGATTATATCGCACTACTGAAATAAATCCTACGTTTCGTTTTTTAATTGCTTATAATAATAGTAAGAATCTTAATGGATATGCAACAGACGAAATGGCGGAGATGTTTGCTCAAGAACCTATACCAGAAAATATTGTTTTTGAGATTAATTTTTCTAAACTAGTACAATATTATTTGGAGAAATAAGATGAGATTAACAGAAGAACAAAAACAACATCACGTAGCTATTAATAAAGTGATTACATTAATACCAACTATTTTCCATAACTATAAAGAATATTCTATCGAAATAACAAATGATATGATTGAAATAAGTTGTTCAATAGAGGAAAAAACCGATGACTGATCTTGCTATAAAATATATTTGTGTATCTTTTGGAGTAGTGGGTGTAGTATGGGCAATAGCATTTATGATTAAATGGATGTCAAGAATTGATTAGGTGAATAATATGTTAGAGCTATGTGTTGAAAGTTTAAAAGCATTAAATAATTATTGGATCAACGAAAGAGATTATGTTAGAGATTGTCGGTGGACACAAAAACAAGCTATGAAAATCAATCCTAATAATCCACTGTTTTTAGAAAGATACGAGTTATTTGATAATAGGTATAAATATTGTTACGAGCAAATTCGAAATATTCGTAAAGAAGAATAGGTGTAATTATGAGAATAATATCAAAGCATCATGACTATTATGATACCGTTCAAGCTTACGGTTTTGACGATACAGTTATTTATATTAGAAAGAAAGAAGAAATACGTGATAAAAAACTATCAGATTCTTTAAAATCTACAAGTATGTATACTAATGAGTATCATAATCTAATAGAAGATACTGGTGTCTTATACTTTTGTGGAAAGAAGTATCCTTTTATAAAGTTTGAGATAAAAGTCTTACCAGCGTCATCAAAATATAAGTATTATTATGATTATGAATCTCTTAATAATTTCATCTTAGACAAATATAAGAAAAAGAAGAAACTATTGAAAAATTATATGACTAAACCTAGATTTAGATTTGGTGATTCATTTTCAGAACAGGCTTCTTTCAAATGGTATTTTCAAATAGAGTTTGATTCTTTTGAAGACAATATAAAATTGCATGAAAAATATGAGACACCTGTATTTGCTATTTATAATAGAAGAGATTATCGTTATAATCTAATCTTAAATCCTATTCTAAAGGATATGGGATTTCAATCAGTATTCGATCCTTTTCGAGCTCATCAAGAAATAGATATGTTCCTTTCTGGAGTAATGCAATCGAAAGAAAAGAATACTATCCAGATTAGTGATAAGTATCAGAAGTATAAGAAAGGTTTTGACGATATGAGTTTTAAACCTAAAATGAGAGCTAAATATTTGGAGAAAAACAAATGACAGAGTCAAATGTTGTTGTTCAAAAATCATTTCAAGAAAAAATGAAAGATAGGATTAAAGATTCAATCGGTGAATTAATGACCGATGAAGAACTTAAAGACTTAGTTAACAGAGGACTTGAAGAAGCTTTCTTCCGTGAAAGAAAAGTTACAACGGATAGTTGGGGGCACACTAAAATTGAACCTCCTTTTTTACATGAAATACTTAAAGAATTAATGATAGAATCTGTTGACAAACATGTTTCAGAATTTATCAATGAACATCCTGATGATGTTATGAAAGCGATTAAGGAAGCACATTCTTTAGGAATGGGTAATGCCATAATGCTGGCTATAACTAATAAATTTCAAATGGATTTTATTAAATTTCAAACAAGTATAGAACAGAGGTTGAATAATTCATAAGGAGTAAGATATGATTCATCGAAAGAAAAATGATGAAAAAACATGCTGTGGTCAAGACGTTGACACAGTAGTTACATTAGGTGATATTACATTTTTTGCATCTAGAGAATTAAAATGCGAAAAATGTGCTACTTGGAAGCCGAAAATGAAAACTTCAAAAATTGTGGAAGGTCTACTCGGTTGTGGTTTTCAAGAAGAGAATCCATTCGATTCTTATAGGGTGTTTAGTGTTCCACAATTTACTAAAAAATTCTTTGTAGGGAAAAGTGGATCACTCAGATTTGGAAAATCAATAAAAGAATCTGACGTTTGTACTTCGGATGCACAACAGTTGATAGATCGATTTAAAAGACTACATGATAAAGGTAAATTCTAAAGGAGAGCTAGTATGAGAATGTGGATGGTTGATCCAAAAATATTGTGCCAAAAACATTTATTTGGTGAACATGTTGAATGTCATATGTTTCTATCTCATTTAAATAAAGGTAATAAAATAGATGGTTATATTAAGAATAATCTTTTAGAGATGAAATCTTTATGGCAACGCCATTTAGATCTTAGTAAAGAAATGACATCTAGAGGATATACTCATAAAAGTCCAATTGAGGTTGAAAGTTGTGACTATCTTGACAATTATCCAAAAGAACAACAAGATTACAAAGTTGATGTGGAATCATCACTAGATGATTTAACGTCCAGATGTGATGATTGTAGTTCTAATTATAAAATTTTAGAAAGTGAATCATATGAAACTGTAACATTAGAATTGAATGTTAAACCAGATACAGCTACTACAAATGGTAGAATATATCCTAATGGATTGCTTAAGAGAGCAATAACCAAGTTTTTAGATGAAAATAAAAGAATATTTATATTCGATAGTGCTGAATATCCACCATCATTGAAAAATTTAGTTGGTCAAACACATTCATTTGAGAAAGATGAAGATAATAATATCACTTTCGACTGTAAGTTATTTAGACGAACCTTGATGGAAGTTAAAGATCAATTAGAGTTAACACCTTTTGGATTCGCAAGAATTGAAGATAGTGTTATTCAAGATGATTATAAGATCAATCATTTAGTATTATTACCAAAAGAAGATGAAATATAAGGAGAATAAAAATGACTAAAAGAATGAAGATTTTAATATCGATTCTAGTTGTTGTTTCACTCACTTGTATCTTTACAAATATTAATATAATTGTTGCCAATGAACCACCACCTAAAGTTATTGTAATAGAAAAGGAAGTAAAAGACGATAAAACCCGAATAATCAATTGGGTGTATAAGAACTCTCGATTACCTAAGAACATCTCGGAAGAGATGGTGGTATTCATTTATGAGAACTGTAAGCATCCAAAATTGATTTTGGGTATCATTAAAGAAGAATCTCGTTTTGATATATTTGCGTATCGTAAAGATACAAAAGTATATGGACTGGGACAAATCAAATATGACATTTGGAAAGATCAGATTAAAGAGTTTGATATTGTTGAAGCTCGTGATCTTTATGACTGGAAGAAGAATATTCTAGTTATTAATTATATAATTAACAAGTATCATAAACAAACAAAAGACCCTGAAAAAGCTCTTCGAAAGTATGTTGGAGAGGTTAATAACGATATGAGTAAATACAGTAATAGTATTCTTATAAGTATTGGCCGATTAACAATCATCGAAGATAGTTGAGGTGAACATGTCTTTAACAACTTTAATCATAACAGCTTTAATTGTCCTTTACTTCTCTATTGGAATATTTGCAGCTTTTTTAAAAGATTATTGGACTCTTAAAAATCGAATATTATATGTATTTATTTGGCCTATTATTGGTCTTCTCTAAAACGTCGCGCAAGAGCTGGTGAGGAGTTAAAATGAGAGTCAAAGTAATTTATCGTAAAAATCTTAAAATGTCTGTTGGTAAAATTGCTGCTCAAACTGCACATGCCGTAATTGGTTTGGGTATCACAGATGCTCTTTGTACAATCGTTGTACTTGGTGTAAGCAATAAAAAATTCGAGGAACTAACAGAATCTAACTCTTGTTATATTCATAAAGACTTTGGATATACCGAAGTAGAGAGAAATGAACCTACTTGTGCCGCATGGATAGAAGATGGAAATAATTGATAAAACTCAGTTATTAGTGTTTGGGATACTAATTGGAGTAAACGTTGGTTGTGCAATTGGTTGGTATTGTTGTGAAAAATTTAAAGGAAACATTAAAAAATTTATAGATTACCTGGAAGGTCATGATGGGGATATTTAAAGATTTTAAATTGACTTGTGATTGTTTCGATATCGTAAATGATATTCGAAAAGCATTTGAGAAAATTATAACAGGAAGAGAGACCAAAAAAATGAAATGGATGGAGAAAGACATAATTGCTAGACTTGAAGAACCTGGATTAATGATTACTGCTGATAAAGAACCTGGTGGTGATCATGATACTTGTCCTATAATCGTAGATGTTCTTTTCACCGATGATGTATTCTTCATCAGAGGGTTCGATCCAGATAATCCTATTAAAGATCCGCATAATGTGGATATTATGATGGTCGAAGTCACCGATGGTAAAGATTCTCGTGGTGGATGTAATTCAAAACATTCAATAACAATTCGTGCACATGCAGAGATAATAATTAAACTTAATGAACTCGGATTCGATGTAGTACCATCAATGAAAGATTACTTTTAAAATAACATTTTAACTCACCTGCTCCGGCGGGTGATTTTCTTTTTAAAATAATAAATTCTCTCTTTTAATATAGAAATAATATTATTGATGTAACATATTTTTTTATAAAAGGAGAGCAAAATGATTTATAATCATCACCATTTGAAATACGCTGATTTCGTATTAAAGAATCCAGAAGAAGATGAATGGTCTAAGTTTATTGGTAGATGCATGTTATTCGGTGTAAAGCTAAATGTGGATATATATGATATATTATCATACGCATATGAAGCATATCATTCATTAAATCTTTATGAATTACCTAAGGTTGATGAATTAAAAGATGATATGATTCGATATTTTGAGGGGGATAAATAATGGCAACTTGCTTTTACACATGGAAACAAATAAAACAATTTGTTAGACCATTAAATAATCAAAAGAACTTTCATAAATTTGAAGGTATTGCAAATAAAATGTATCTTGAAGCTTATTTTTCGACATTGTTTCTATGTAAAATTGGAGACTGAAGATGAATAAATTTAACTGGAAATGCTTTTTCGGTTTTCATGATTTTAAACAAAACAACGATTTACGATTTTGCATTAAGTGTGGAGGTACGCAAGAGATTTATAAAAGTGGTGCTTCAGACACATGGCAATGGAGATGGCTAGTAAAACACACCACAACTTGCGGAAAGGAGTGGGAAAATGAGAAAATTGAAGGCGTAATGGAACAAATACCAATCACATCAACAGACACGAAGTCTCGGCAATACACGCTAGTAATTAGCTGTGCTGGGACTATGGCTGAGTGCAATCATGTCATGGATTTGCTGATGCAGGATGAAACAGAAAACGTCCCACCAATCTATGCATCAGTGCTGGACAACGGTGTGGAGATCAAAGGCGATGGTCAGCCAGGCATCTGCGAGTGCGATCGGGTTATTTCTATGGACGGTCGTTTTTGCATTATCTGTGGGAAGGAACTATGATTATTGTGCTGAGGAGCATGGCTAACGTATTATCAACAAACAATGGAGAACTTAAATGAAAAATAGCCTACTCAATTGCCCGTTTTGCGGGAAACCACCAGACATAATAAACGGAGATAATCGGGATGACTATATCTACATCATGTGTCGCAACGATGACTGTTGTGCCGACATGGGGCCACACCATTCTATTGATGAGGCTGTGTTGGCCTGGAACAAACGGTGTCCACTGGATGATATGCCGGAACCTGTCACTTCCGGGAGCTTTTCCAAAATGATACAAAAATTTGAGAATGTTGTAAGCGGGAAGGGCAGCAATAATGAATAACCCCAACCACCGGGAGGTGAGGGATGATACATTACTGGAATCATAGCAACGAGATAGCCATGTCCTTCGGGCTTGCCACAATTATGACAATATCCAAAGGACACGTTGAGTTTGAAACTGATGGTTATTGGCGCTTCATCGACATAGACATCTACGATATGTGCTGCCTTTTCGCACTGTGGGAAGAGGTTTACGGATAGGACAAAAGGCCATACCCAAATGTCACCTAACGTATTATCAACAAACCATGTTGTGACTCATATTATGCTAATTATTAACCACAACCACCGGGAGGTGAGGGATGAAATATCTAGGGGAATTGATCAGTGCTGACGGGATTCATTGTGGCTATATGCACTGCTCCGCAGCAAATGACCAAACGGAATGCAAACACTTCGACCCAACCGAAACCGATAGTCTCGCGTGTAAATGGCGCACAGGGTGCTGCTGCATAAAAGAAATCCCAAAAAACCTGGAAGAAATTTGTAAAAATTGCGGTCATACGCGGGGTATGCACTCTGCTGGGAACGGGCCTTATCCTAAAGGATTTTGTCCTGGCCCGGAAGGCAGGTTCGATTGGGGAAATGCACCAGGGACAGAATGGTTTCCAGCGGATGAAATAGAAACCACCAACAGGATGTGAGCGATGCCAAGTGAAATAATTGAAACTATCCTTGTTCCAGAAAATAAAATATTCATAGTCCCAGAATATTATAGAGATCACGTCACAACACTTTACTGGGACGGCGCAGAGGTAGCGGAGGTATTGGATGAAACCCCAACCAACATGGAGGAACATAAAATGATTAGGTGCATTATCTGCGGGAAAGAATCTTATGTCGACGGGAGCACCGAGTGCTCAGAGTGTGCCCGGCTGCGAGGGTATGATGACATTGAACTTAAACGTAAGATACGGAGGTTGGAGGCTGAAATAGACAATCATACCTATCCCGGCACAACGTCAACCGGGCATAGGGTCAGGCAACACACTGGCCAGCAGTGGAGGGAGTATGTGAGATGAAAACCTTTCGGAGTGACGACATAGACGATGGATTATACACCTTGTTCCCCACTATTCTGGTAAGAGTTGACTACAACCTGGTATCCGTTGGTTTTTGGTGGTGGAAGTGGTGCGTTAGGTCGAAATGGAGGAGGTGGAATGGTAAGGTGTTATGATAACGATAGAGAAAATCAACGCATGCGAGAATGGTTCGCTGACCGCACTGGTTTAGAAGCTGATGCGTTATTGAGTGCGCACATGGACAAAATTGATGATATGCTAGGGGCGAAGCGACTGAAGCCTGAAACCCGCTTCTTCACTGCCGGCGAGGCTACAGATGACAAATGGCTATACCCTCCTGGCGAAAGTTTTGTCATGTAAAAGGAGAATAGTATATGTTCGGAATAGAGTTCAGTGCGGCTTGGTATTTTGCGGGCGTAACTCACGGGTTGCTGTTAGCCTGGGTGATAAAGCTCATAATTGATTATTGCTCGAAGTAAGTGCGCTAATGTATTATCAACAAAACACTTGTGGCTCA
>Ga0075125_10001694_pt1 | contig 10756 bp, 10 predicted proteins | sample AntAceMetag02UKN_FD_69810 | JGI IMG/M metagenome (GOLD analysis project Ga0075125, IMG submission 69810) | Saline lake microbial communities from Ace Lake, Antarctica - Antarctic Ace Lake Metagenome 02UKN | ecosystem: Environmental > Aquatic > Non-marine Saline and Alkaline > Saline | place...
GCCTGCCGGAGTATCCCAAGTCCCGTCAGCCTTGAGGTAGTTGCCAGCATCCCCGCCAGCACTCGTCACAAGCCCTGTAGTCCCTGACCCAGTAAAGAGATTGGTTGTGAATGGATGAAAAGCATCTACTGACTGCTTTAAGTTGTTGAAGTTGGCATTAAGGGTAGCCCTATCAACTCTGTCGGTGGCGCCAAGAGTAGTTATCGTGGTCTGTGCTATTGCTGGCTGACAAGAATATGTCGATAGTGCCAGTAGTCCGGTAATTACAAGATGTCTTATTTTCATGGGTTATCATCTCCGTTAAATAGGTCGTCCCAAGTTTTGCTTTCCATGTCATCCCAAGTGAATCCCTGATCGTAAATCTGTTGCCAAGTATAGTATTTCCTGATACCGGCCAATACGTCAGTTATGGGATACACCGATAGAATACCGCCTTGAATCACCCCAAGCAAATCAATTCCACCTAGACCCATAGCAAATAGTCCAGCAATCGTGTTTTCGTATCCGTTGAGCTGGTTCCTTCTACATCCCGGACGCAACTCAGGTTTCTTGTATCCGTAATGAAAATCGCACCCAAAAGAGAATGACGCCGGCTGATCGGGCATACTGTAACCATTATGCAACCCGTAGAATTGATCTACCGTGCGAGAATATCGCTTATTGGTCTTATCGTTTTCTCGTTTATAGGGCATACTAAGCCTCGCTCAGTGTTATTGTGTAAGTCGATTGTGGTGTTCTATTGGGAAGCTTCCATTCGTATGTTCCAGTAGGACAACCATTTCCGTTAAATGAAGTTAAGGGGATCTGATATAATGAAGGGGTGAAGGGCCACGATCCATCTTGATCCCAGAAGGCTTGATCTGCGTATCTTATTACCCAAGCTCCTGTTGCTACTAGCTTGCCACACGCCATCCATTGCCCACCTATAAGGCAAACCCAATAGGGTGCGAAATCTCCGCTAGATGCTTGGTAGACGGCGGTTTCATCAAAAAGTGTGGTTCCTACTTGATTCACTTTGACTAGATGCGTGGCGATATTGCCTGCGTATGCAGGGAGAACAGTCACGCCAATGTTTACCGTGCCGGTAATTGTATTCAAACGCGAGTCTCTAAATGTGATAGTAGCCGAGTACTGTCCAACAAACAAACCGCCGGGATACGTCAAGGTGAAAACAACGTCCTCATCTGCGCCCTTAGCCAGCGTACCCGTACTCTTATCGGCAGTCAGGATAGAGGTAATCTCCGTATCGCCAGTCAAAACGTACTCCCAGACGAGACTACTTCCTGCATCTCCTGTATTCTCAATGTTGATAGTCTCGGTCTTATTGCCCGTTTCGCTAGCAATAACCATTTCTTCTTCCCAGGTTGTAGGTGAAAGCGCAATCTCTGGCCCCAAGACGGTGAGGGTGACCGCGCAAGCCATAACTTCGCCGTCAGACCACGCAAGCCCCTTGGTAGATGTATATACGCCGGGTTCAAGCCAGTTGCTATCGACATCCTTGCCATTGGGAGTAAACCTTATTCCACCAAACTGAACACCGAGACAAGGGCCTAATACCAAAGATATCCCTTGTAAAAGTGCCGTATCGAGCCATGCAGGGGAAGTGGTATATCGACCCACAAGCGGGGTGTCTGGCCTATAGCCCGTCTCACTGTGATACCAGTTGATATAGGTGGGGGTTATAGTATCGGCGTAGGGCATCGAGAATACAGCTACAGAGGGAGAATTGGCCCATACGTACCCAACAGTGCATGCTTGTTCGTCAAGGGGGACAGAGGGGTCTTCCGGCAAGCTATCGTCTACTGCATCCCCCTCCCAATACCATCCAATAGGCCAATCGGAAGGTTTCACTGCGTCGTCTTCCGGCCATTCAATAAGGTCGTAGCCCATACGCATAGGTATATCGATCATGGAGAGGCCGTTATTGTAGATTATGCCGTACCTGAGAATGCCACCAATGTGCATCTGCCCTATCCAGCCTATTGTGTAATCCTCTGAGCCAAGCCTACGCTCACCGGGCCGTAAGAGCATTGAGCCCTTTTCGGCGGGATGGAGGTCGTAAATTTCGTTGGCTACGGTATTGGATAGATCCCAACCCTTATAATTGAATTTCTTGAGTATTTGGGTGCGCGGGCCCCCAATTCCATCGAACATCCTTATCTTGGTGCTAGGGATACTCTGTGGATTCTTAGGTCTTGCATACGAACCGCCCATAAAAATTCATCCTTATAATACGCGCCTTCCGTCACTTGCATAGTTGTCAGGCCCCGCACGCTGTCTTCCAAACGCGAATCTTCCACCATACTTGCCTCGGGGCGTGCGCTCAACACTCGGTACCGGATCTAACGCTACCATCTTTTCAAGTTCTTCCTCGTAATCAGGCACCTTCTTGAGCGCGTCATTGGTATATTTGTCCGTCTGATCCATCATTTGACACACCTTGACCCGTACAGCCTCACAGTTTCCGGGTAGAAGTATCATATCGTAGTCGTTATAGATGGGGAGAGGGGTCGCCGTATACCATATCTTGATGGTCGTAGACGTTATTGCCCCACCTTCCTCATCGGTAAAGAGTAGCTTCTTGGTTCCCGTGGGCCGAACCTCGAAATACTGACTCGTCAGATTAGCGGGAGTATCGGGATCTGATAGATCAGCGCCCCTCACGCCATCAGTCAATTCAACCTCTGACGTGCTCGTAAAGCTGGCAATCTTGTAGAACCCGAACTGATTACCGATACGGATGTATTCGCCCACCATGGCCGCCGTGAAGCCTGCTCCTGCGCTTGTTACGGTCTTATCATTGATCGTTGTGTCCATATCAGTACCCGTAAGAAGCGGTGTGGCCACTCCGATATCACGAAAGTAGTTATACAGCCGGTTCCGCGTATACCTTAGAGGCACGCCGCCCTTGAAATACAGGTAATCCGTATCATCCTCTACGTAATAGAGTTGGCTACAATCCCCCGGCAAAACGCCATTAGAAGCCATTGAGCTCAGATACTTACGTTGATCGGCCCAATTACGTAGGGATGCTATGCCCTGATAGACTACATTGAAGTAATCACGGATGATAACCTTAGTTTCAGGAGAATCATCGTCGATCATGTCCTGAACTGTTTTGATCGGGATACCGGCTGCAATCATAATTCCCCCTCATTGGTTGGAGATTATTACCAGCCGCGTAGATTCAAGGTCGCTGTGCCCGTAGCTGTGCGATAATGTACCCTGCTTATCTTTCGACCAGTATTGTTCAGATCAATCTTGACGGGATTCACCGCGCTATTGGAGTCTACGAGAATCGTCCTGCCAGCCGCGTAAGCGTCAGCAAAAGGAGTGGTTCCGCTATCCAGATATATGTGCGTCGGTAAGTCCGTTGGACCTATCCATGCCTCAAGCTGTCCTACCCATGCGTCTTCGGGTACGAGCCTGATGGTAACATTGTCTACCGTTATCGTTCCAAGACTACCGCCGCCAATCCAATCAGCAACAGCGTACATGGTGAAATTCGTAGCCGCATTACCTAATCCCGAAGCGTAAGTGAATCGCTCTGTATATGTTCCTGCTACCGAGTACCAAACTGATGTCGAGCCGGTATTGGTTGCGCCGAAAGCGAACTGCATACCGCTGGTAGCCGTCAGGTCTTCGGCCAGAGTAAACGTAACGTCGTAATCTTTGCGTGGAGCAGGATCCGTGTTATCCGTAAACGTGTAAACCATTGTCTGCGTGGTGTTTTCAGTCCATATAACCTGCGCCTTACCGCCTACAACGCCAAACAACCCGTTTGCAAGGGCGCTCGTAGCCCACCCGGTAGCGTCCGTAAACGTACCATTGGCGAGACTATTGGTGTTATTGGCCTGCTCTATATCGATAGATGCCGGTGCAGTAGTTGCCGCAAGAGATGCGCCCCAACCGTTATAACTGCGATCATTGTCAACAGCTCCGCACACCAAAGGGATGCAGATCAGAGAAAGGAGTAAATATGTGAGCTTCTTCATGGCGTGCCCCCTCGTTACTTGTTAAGCAGGGCCAGTGTTTAACCGACCCTGCCAACAAAGTTTAACGTCTATCGCTGTGTGAACACCATGCCTACCCCGCCTGTGGTAGCGGTAGTAGCTCGAGCCGCACGTACATGAACACGCTCTTTGCCGGCGTATAGCTCGAGTACAAGGTTGAGCGCAACAATGGCATTCGTGTTGAATATGGATCCGTCCGAGGACGAGTACACGGGGTTTTCTTCTGAGTACTGATACTTCATGTCATCGTCGACATAGACGCTAATCGTTGCGTCACCCGTCCCGCCAGGTACTCCGGTGATGCCAGTAAGCGTCAATGCTGAACTAGACTTTATGCCGTTAGCCAGATCAGCCGATGTACGAGCTACATCAAATGACTTGAACGCAGACGTATCCATTGTCAGGAACGAATACTGTGTTCCATCTGATATAGTCAGCAACGATGCAACAATAACCTTATTGCTCGGAACGTCAGTTGACAGCGTGCAGTAGTAATCAGCAGAGAAGTTGCGATCACCCGATGAGTTTGTAGCAGCATTGATATCGGCTACAAGTTCCGCCATCGTATCGGCTTCCTCCATGGTGATAGTGGTCAGTGTCCCACCATCTGAACAGATAACCGTAGTTGTCGTGTTCGTGATGGTTGCCGCCGCATTACCCCGGTATCTTACCGTGAGTGCCTTGGCTTCATCTGCTTCGTTGAAGATGGTAACACCATCTTGCGCGGCGTGAACAACGCCCAATGCTGCCAGTAAAAACAGCCCTACAATAACTCTAATTTTATTCCTCATAACTACTTAGCTCCTTTAGAAGATCCGCCAGCCTCTCCGTCACCCTTGCCGTCTGGGGCGCGTTTCTGCGTACCATCTGGCGGGGGTTCAGGGGACTTCTTGGTATCTTCATCATCGGCGGCTTTAAGTGCCGCGTTTTCTGCTTTCAATTTCTCGATTATTTTATCCCTAGCATCAGGCGGGGGCGGGGGAGCGAAAGGACGACCTTCCCACAGTGGACTAACTTCAATGATCTTCCCGTTACTCTCTGCCCTACGAAGGGCTTTGAGCTGACGTTCATACTCTTGTTCGTTGTCCTGTAGTACGTACTGCCCTGCATGGTTTACCGTCTTCTTTATGAACAGGCGTTGCATTGTCGTGCCATTCTCCATCCTATCGGGGAGATTGACCGTTGCAAGCTGCGTTTTTTCCTGCTCAAACGGTACCTTTGTCGTGCGAAATACCCTCTTGATCTTCGCTTCGGGCTCGTCTTTCCACTTTTCATCATGCTTCTGCATAATTTACTGCCTCCTACCTTTCCTTTGTGTTTCTAGTGAATCCCGCTTACCTGAGCATAGAGCTCTGCGAGAGGTGCCATGATTCCACAGGTTCCGCTTATAGCATCTTCCTTGTTGTGGATGTCACGGGCGCTTTGAATATTCTGGTGCATCTTGAACCAGCCAATGTTTTGCAGGTACAATCTGCGCATCAGTACTGGATCCAACACTACAGCCCTGTCAGCCAGTCCAACATTCGCGTTCAGCGAGTTGTCGTAGCCTACATCGATATCACCAAACCCTGTGATGATACGATTGAGCCTGATTCCCCATGCTTCTTCTCTGGGGCTGACTCTGAGAGCTGCTTTTGGCCATGCCGAGATAGCTGCCCACCCGTTTGCGCCACCAAGGAGAATCTTCTTCTCGCCGGAGCCGGAGTAGAACTTGGTCGCTGCCAAGATCCCGCCTAGAGTTTCCTCTGTGAATCCGCCCTCTGTCTCTGCCAGATCAATTTTGTTCTCACTAAAGAGAGCAAACACGCCGTCACAAAGATATCTGCGTCTTCCGCTCGCCGTAGTAGTCTCGCGTTCTTTCGTTGCGAGATAGAACAGCATGTTTACGTCGCGCATAGTTTCGATCCATGCTTTCTTGCGTGACCATGCAAGGCTCTGCTGACGATCATCATAATGAGCAATCGCTTCTTCCTGATCCGTAATCTTTACGGCCCGGTCAATCTGCATGTTATAAGTATACAGGTCGGTGGTCTTGTTGGTGTACGCAACTGGCACATCTTCGCCTTCTGCATGGGACTCAGGGCCGATAACAACGATATCGCCAACAGCAAGGGCGTTTGTGCAACCGCTTGAACCGTCGGTAATCGCTACAACATCAACACTCTCGTCGATGCCTGTATCCTGCACAAGTAGACGCTCTTTGATGGCACCCGTAGTCTTGTTGATAATGATCAGAACGTTGTCGTCCTGAACGCGGGTGTAATCATTGATATAGATCGTAGTGGCTGCTGCCGCTGATGTCTGCGAGATTGTCGAGTAATTCGGAATGGGTCGATCTTCCTGCCACTGATGCTTCATCTGCAAACAGGAGCGATCCTCACCAAACATCTTCATAAGCGCAACCATCTTGTATTCGTCTGGCTCGAGCTCATGGATGATCTTCTCCATGTCAATTATAAGACCAGCCGAGTTCACATTATCTGAACGTGCGGCTCCATCAATTACTGCTCCATTTTGTACTGCTGGCATAATATGCCTCCCTTAACTATATCTGCCGTATGGCTTTATGCAGGTTTGGCCGCTCCTATTACGGAAAGGGCCTGATCTTCTGCCGTAGCTGGTGTACCCGTAGACGCTGCCGCCGGTGGGGCTCCTGAACTACCTGCCGATACGATTGGTTCATTTTGATTCTTTAGACTGTCAGCATTGGCCTGCTCGCCCGCTAACCTAATGCGCTCCTTTGTCTGAGCCATCCCGTAAGCTGCCTTATAGTAACAAAGCTCAGTTGCCGCCATGTATAAGCCTTTGTCCCTCATAGCAGCATCCCTAACTGCGTCCATTGCGGGAGATCCGGCATTCCATATACGCGTCATGTAACCCTGCACCTCTGGCTTGTCGGCATCTGGATACAATGGGGTCGTACCATCAGGGCGTTTCGAGGTAACGAAGGAGTTGTAACAATCACTCGTATCGTGCTCTGTAAGCAACGCTTTTTGCGCACTTGCCTTGATAGCTGGCCTCTTTGCAAGCAGTTCCAGTCCAACCTTTTTCGCGACACCCTTCGCTAACTTAGCAAATGTGCCCTCGGCATCGGTAAGCATAGCATCCCGTTGTGCTTCGGAAAGTGGCTCGATAAGCTTAGAGAGGTCAATATCACCATCGATATCGAATTTACTCTTATACTCATCTGTCGTAGCGAGCTGATATTTGCCATCTCCAACATGAACCAACTCATAACCCTGTTCACTTAGGGACTCGGTCTGTGCTTGACGTTCTGCCTCTATTCTGCCGATTTCCTGTGTGGCTGCGCTTGCCTTTTCTCTCCACACATCGGTAGTTTCTACTGTCTCAGGCGGTAATCCTAGAGCTTCATCGAATGCCTTGGCCTCGTCCACTACGGGGGGTGCCCCGTCGGATGTCGCAACGGGTGTTGGGTCTGTCGGGGTTTGCGCCCCACCCTCCGCTGGCGTGCCTGTATTCGGTGTTACTGGTACCTGTCCTGTCGGGGGGTCAGTAGGGGTGGGCGTTGGCGTAGGTTCTGCCACTGGTTGCGGTTCCGGAGTAACAGAAGTCGCACTCACGGAAGCCTTGCCCGTATTTGCAATGATTGCAAGGGCCTGATCTTCTGCGGTTGGTTCTGCTGTTGCTACCGGTTCTGCTACTGGTGCTACTACGTTAGCGTCCATCTTTCTTTCCCTCCTTGGTTTTCCGCATCATTTTAACCATCTGCCTTAGACGATTGTCCATATTGCGGATAAAACTTTGTTTACTTTCAGCTTCTATTCTCACATTAGCTAATTTGCGAGTCAAGCGTTTACGTTCAAAAAATTGTCCTTGAGCCCTACTGAATGCCTTGACATCATCTGGTTCAAGTTCCATAGCGGCCAATGCTATTTCAATCATGTCTTGCTTGGATTCTTCGACAAGTTCTTTATATTCAGGGCTTTCGAGTCGAGTGATAGCCGTCTCGATATCGTTAAGTTCTTCAACTGCCCTCAATCTCACATGCCCTATGTTCTCGATATCCTTTTCATCGGGTACCTTTATCGGGCGCTTGGATCTAGTAAGGTCAACTACTTCCTTCATACGAGTATGTTACCCCCTTGTCCTGCTTCACCAATAACTGCCTGACCATTGGCCGCGCCAGCCATCTCGTTCTGAACAGTGGAGACACCACCCCCAGCCGCAGGCGGAGAAGACGCGCCTTGGGTGCCCTGTGGCTGTGGGGGTGTCGGACCTTGTTCGCCTAGCATGATGGTGTCGACATTTTCATATCCACCCTTTGATGCTAGTTGACGCAACGCTTCAACCTGTCCACGAACTTGTGGATTCTGTAATAGCATAGGCGCAACAGAAAGCATGCGCCGGAAAGTTATCTCTGCCATCTGTAAATCCTTGGCCCCCGTAATCTGAACACCATATTGATCGGTGATAGCTTCCTTGTCCACTTGTTGCCACGGGAATCCGTCAGCATTTGCTATGCGAATCCATGGATTGTCCTTGATGTGCTTCGTTCCAAGTTTGAGTGTGAGCGCAACTGAATCGTGGATGCCAGTATTCTCTATGTTGATTGCGCGAAGCATTCCGCGTGCAGCATCTTTTGAAACGAGCGCCGCAGTTGTGGTTGCATTGTTGCCATCAAGATTTGAAGCGGGATGCTGACCGATAATCTGCTGTAGGTATCCTTGCATCTGTGCGTCTTCAACAAATGCCTGCTGGTCAATATCATCGTTGCGATCATGGAAAATATAATTGCCCATTCCATTTGGAAACTGTTTGTGATTGTAGGGAATCATCTTGTAGGGCTCTGGATCAAACGCGCCAAGGTCGCCTCCACAATCGTCAATCAATCGTTGTGGTAGGTATGTCGGTGGATGGAAAATGCCAGCAAGATAGTCCATGCGGTGATTGAAATTCATAATCATACTGATAATCAAATCCTCGGCTGGCTCAATCAGGCCAATGCCATACCAGTTATCAAGATCAAAGGTACCAGTAAACTTTGCGAGAGGAACGGAGTCAAGTAGGGGCTTATCATCGTAGAGTAAAAACGTATCTTCTGCTACGGCCTTCCAGTTGTCATTCGATATCATCCATGCAACGCGCCTACGTTTTCCAACACTAATCCCTTTAGCTTTTGCCTTACGAATCCACTGTGGCTTAGTGAAGCTCGACCAGCCACCCTCCATGCTCGATAGCTCATCCTTGAATCCAGCGCTCGGGTCTTTAGACTCTAATGGTGACTTCAATAACTGCGCGACCTGTTCCTTGTTGAAGTTCCCCTTTTCGCCCTCTGCCTTAATCTCATCCTCGGTCGGCCAAGTCATAATGATAACGTATGGCGCTTTGCTTTCGCTCCTGCCGTCTGCGCAATTTACCTGTCCACCAAACGGAGCGGGGTACACGTTAAAGATATTCATGTAGTCGCCGCTGATAACACCCTGCTGTTCTACCGTAGTCTTACGTTCCAAGCCTTCGATCATTCCAAGCATGCCAGTAACTTCCCTGTTCTGGGTAGTTGGTTTTGGAACATACTTGTATGAGTAAAACCTGTAGCCCGTCCCAAAGATGTGTGTTGACTGCGCGGTGGGAACTATCGTCTGCTCAATCTTCTGTATCTTTTCCATCTGATACTGAGCCCAACGTGTAGCAACCTTTGCGTGTCGCTCGTACTCGTAACCCATTGCCTCAAGGTGAACCCAATCAGGATTTGAAAACATGCTCCGCAATGTGACGGGCAACTCCTGATCGATAATGGAATAAGGATACCACAACATGATTTGAGAATAGGTGCTATCAATTTCTGCTGGACGCTGACCGGCATAGAGTCGCATGAAGCGAACAAACTTTTGGAAGTACGGTCTTACGAAGTCGATAGATTGTGCGAGCGAATCGCGATATACTTTAAGGCTTTTCTTTTGGTCTGCTGACAGTCCACTAGGTTCAGGCATCGTTGCGCCTCCTTGGTTGGCTCTGGCTTCTACGTCGCAACTCTGAAAGGCTTGGCTTTTTGTGCGCAAGCGAATTACCGAAGCCCCTCTTGATCTGAGCTGATTGTTTCACACGTTGAGAGTGCAAGTCAACATGAATTTGTTTCTGGCGTACAGGATGGAGATGCGAAACGGATAGCTTCTCATACTCCTTTCGAATAATCCAGATGGCTATACCCGCAGTCGTTACCGTATCGTCGTTCATTCCGGACTTAGCTCCCCATGTGCGCTTAGTCACTCCGTTGTGATCTGTCTTGATCTTCTCCTGATAGGCAATCAGCTCGTTTAGGCTATTCTGGGATCGCAGAGGAATGAAGGAGCTTTCCTGGCACTTCTTGATGAACTGGTCAAGATTCTCGAGCATATTAAGTTTACTATGTTTATTTGACGACCAGCCGTACTTGCGCTCATCTTGGTTGTCTATCCGCGAGGATATGTTGGTTCGCTCGTAGATATTGGCGTATTCCCGGATGTTATCAATAAAAGCGTGGCCGAATGTTTCAGCTTCCGGCGCAATCAGGATATCGCCATAATAGACCCCCATGACCGCGCATTGAGCCGAAAAGTCTAGGATTGTAAGCTTTTTCATGCGAATCTGTGCCGCTTGGAAGGGCTTTGCGTAGTCAGTGGCGTCCCATATATCCGCTACCTGATAGTCAGAATCCTTCCTGCCGGCTGCGCAATCGGCGGTCATTATGTATTTGTGGCCGTCAACGGGCTTATGCCAGATTTTCCACAGGGGCCGGTCTTCCC
>Ga0075125_10001696_pt1 | contig 10753 bp, 9 predicted proteins | sample AntAceMetag02UKN_FD_69810 | JGI IMG/M metagenome (GOLD analysis project Ga0075125, IMG submission 69810) | Saline lake microbial communities from Ace Lake, Antarctica - Antarctic Ace Lake Metagenome 02UKN | ecosystem: Environmental > Aquatic > Non-marine Saline and Alkaline > Saline | place...
CAGCAGAGCAGATTGCAGCCGAAGCAAAGGCAAAAGCCGATGCGAAAGAGCTTGCAAAAAAAGAATTGGTTGATGCTGTTGCCCTTGCAGTAGCAGATGAGAATGAGCGAGTGACAACCATCCAGACAGCGGGTGCCAAGTTTGGTGCCACGCAGAAGGTCATTGATGAAATGGTTGAGGACAAGGAAATGTCAATGTCAGCGGCTCTGAAGAAATTCACAGCGCTGAAAGAGGATGACCTTGTTCCTCCAACAGGCATTCCGAATATTCAGCTTGGCGCAGAAGACAGTGAGAAATTTGAAGCGGCTGTTGTCGATTCAGTTCTTATGTCTGCAGGCCACACCCACGGGATTGACCCGAAACGGCAGCAGGAAGTTCGCGCAAGTGAATTTGGCAATGTCCACGGGCCACGCCGCATCATACAGAATTGTCTTGAGCGCGATGGCGATCCAATGGCATTCAAGTATGATGCCGATACTCTGTATCGCAAAGCAGTATCGTTTGCAGCCACTCCGAATATGACCTCGGGCCAGTTTGTGAACATTCTTCGGAATGTTGCGAACAAGTCGCTTGCCAAGGGCTGGGAAACTGCACGGACAACCTATCAGGACTGGGTTGGCACAGGTTCCTTGATCGATTTCAAGACAACCGATATTGTCAAGACTTCTGAGATGTCAGATATCAACGAGATTAAAGAAGGCGATTCTCCTGAGTTCATGCGCATGACAGATGCTCGTGAGCAGGCACAGCTTGCGACATGGGGTGGCAAGTCCATTCTCAGCCGTCAGGCAATGGTGAATGATGACCTCAGTGCATTCTCGACCAATCCGGCAAAAATGGCTCGCTCGCTTCGCAGGAAGATCAATACTCGCATCTATAAGTATAATTATGACTCAAACGGTGCGAATGATGCATTTGATGGGCCGACTATGCTTGAAGACAGTGTTGACCTCTACAACGAGGCAAGCCACGGAAACAGGCCTGCAGTGGGTGCTGCTCCTGGTCAGACCACGATGGATGCGGCATGGAATGCGTTCATGGCTCAGACAGCTCCGAGTCCTGACCGTGATCGTTCTGATCCGGTATATCTGAATGTGTCGCCTGCCTATGTTATTTCGGGTGCGCGTCAGCGGTTGGCTTTGCACAAGCTTTTTGCTGATATCGGTTACACAGTCACAGGTGATGAGAATCAGGGCGCAGGCGCAATTGCAACAAACATACACGCTCCTGGCCAGCCTCGCAATTTAAAGATCATCACGGATCCGCTGCTTGATACTCTCAGTGATACTTCATACCCATGGTGGCTTGCTGCTGATGCAATGGATATCGACACCATTGTGTATTACACACTGAATGGCAACGACGCTCCATACATCGCCAGTGGCGCAGCTCCTATTGGTGAATCTCGCGGACTGATCTATGTCATCGAGCATGATTTCGGTTTTGCTGCTGGTGATTATCGCGGCCTGTATGTGAATACTGGTGCTGCCAAGTAGTCTGATGACAATTTGAGAATGTGAACAATGTGACGCTCTCTCTCTTCGGAGGGAGAGCATTTGAAAACGAAAACTGAAAATATTCAACGAAGGAGCAAAAAATGAGTACTGCACTTCTGGAAGGCACCGCGAATCAGAATTTCAGTGATGCCACTCTACTGAAATGGACAAACGACACTGGCGCAGATGTCAGTGTCACAAACGGGGAGATTCTGGGGCTTAAATCTGATTCTGGAAACCGCGTTGCGGCAATGGTTCTGTCTGGCGATGCTTCAAACGCCGATAACGGCGTAATTGCCAATGGTGAATCCGGCATAGTCATGATTCGTGGCCGCATCTGGGCTCAGAAATCCATCACGGTTTCACAGACACAGTGCCACACTTGCTACTGGGACGCTTCTGAGAATGAAGCAACCTCTGTTGCTGTTGCGGCTGTCCATGGTGATTTCGCACTTGGCATGGTAACTGAAGACGCATCGACTACTGCTCACAAGGTTGTGGTTGATTTGAACGAAGGCCCGAATGCGTATGCAATGGGATCTTCATCTTCCAGCTCGTCAAGTTCATCTTCGAGTTCGTCAAGCTCGTCAAGCTCGTCTAGCTCTTTATCTGCAACTTAAACTAGTGGGGAGGGGAAACCCTCTCTTCACTTTCTCTGCGAGGTAGTGCATGCCTGAAGAACATGTGTTGAAAGAGGTTTGTGAAGAGAAGCACAAGAATTCTGATAAGAGTATGTTGGAGTTGAAAACGAGTGTGACAGAGTGGCGAAAGGAAATGAAGACAGGTCTGAAGGATATTTATAATAGGCAGACTTGGTTTTATCTGGTAGCAATAGGATCACTGGTTGGCACTCTCTCAGCGGTGGTTTTTAAATAATGGCTGAAGCTCTCGACCTTCAAGGTATGATGACTGATCTGTTTTTGAATAACGGATATGAGGAAGAAATTGTATACACTCCTGCGGGCGGTGTTGCCAAGCCAATCACGGCTCAGGTTTACCGTGATGGTATAGTTGAAAGCTCATCGAGCAGAAGCGCATTGAAAAACACAACCACGAGATATGACACGATCATTGACATTTCGACAAATGCAACAACTGGAATCGAAAGCGTGACCACTCAAACTGACAAGGTGACAGTGGCTATACATATAGGTGATTCGGCAACCAAGACATTGAAGGTTGCAGGAATAATTCTGAATGATTCTGGTTTCTGGCGACTGGGGTTGAAGTAATGCCGTTTAAAGTCCAAGCCAAGACGAAAAGCGCAAAAGAAATTGCTCGGGCATTTGGCTTTGCTCCAAAGACGTTCTTTGCCGTTTTGCGTGCGTGGCTACTGGATGAGCGAGCGGCTTCGCTTGGTGGCTGGGACTCCAAAGGCAGAAACCGGAAGGGCGGATTCAGACGGATCCTGAGCAGGAAGAAGCTGAAGAAGGGCCATACGAACAGAGGCGATTCAACGTGGGCCAGTCAGGTTGCCGGACTGTTCAAGGGATATGTCAAGGGCGGGAAGCGGCTTGATGGGATGGCGCTTCACATGGGTGTTGGTTTAGGTGGCACCACAAACCAGATGCAACGAGCCATAATATTCCTGAAGCATGGTGGAACAATTACCAGCTCAAAAGGGATGATGGTTCCTCACTACAGGAATCTTGCAAAGATCAATTTTCACGGGCCGTGGTTTGGTGGCAATGCGAAATCCGGTCTGACTTCAAAGGCATTTCGGAGCGTTTCAAGCCGAATCCCGATGGCAGTCATGAGAAAAGGAAACGAGACATACTACTTTGATGCAAGGTCTAAAAAGAAACGCGGGAACGGCTTCAAGAGATCGGGACTGTTGTTTTCCAAGATCAACAGCATTCGGGTCAGCGCACAGTTGACCGGACGATATGACTATGAAGCACGATTCAACAGGTCGAAGCCTGCCATCATCCGGCGAGGGAAGACGGCAGTTGAAAGAGCTACAAAACAGGTTCAGAGAAAAGCACAGAAAGGAAACATTTCGTTCTGATGGCTGATTCCGTTGCATTTGTAATCGTCAACAATATCAAAGATGCTTTGCATGCAGAGCAGATTATGGAAGAGACTGCAACGGCAGAGCTTGAGAGGTTGTCACCTGTTGAGATCAATGACAGATATCCGTTCTGTGTTGTCGTTGGCCCTGAAGCTGAAATTGAAGCACAGACACCTCGACTGGATCAAACAAGATTTTCAATTGGAGTCCAGTGCTTTGTTGAGGTCAATGATGATAGTCAAGATGTAGATACAGAGATTGCATATCTCACAAGAAATGTTGCTTCAGATATAATCAAGCTCGTGAGAGCAAATCCACAGAGAAAAGTGGGTGCGGTAACATATGCTCAGAATACAAAAACAACTGGATATGGGCATGCGTTTGAGGAAGTCGATGGCATAATGGAATTCTACGTTTGGGTGTCATTTGAAGTCGTGTCGCGTGTTGACTCTGATGATCCTACACTTCTAGCATAGGGGAATATCATGGAAGAAGGACTGAAGCTATTTCTATTTAAGATTCAAGGCACAGAGGGCACGCCGGAAACAGGTTTATCATCTTCAGATTTCATGGAGCTGAACAAGGATTCCAAGACTGCTCCTGATATCACATTCACTGAGATCAACACTGTTTGTGGTGCATTCGATCAGCAAGCGGCAGTGCGCGGCAGGACAAAGGCTGCTTCAACCCTCGCTTGTCCTATTCGCCCGATGGGTGATCCTGATTCAGGCATCACTCCTGATGCTGCAAAGCTCCTTCAGATATGCCGTTTTGCTCTCACAGAAAACAATGGTGATTTCATTCTGACACCATCAAGCACAGTCACAACTGATGCGACTGTCTGGGAATATTCAGGAGATTTGACGGCTTCTGGTTGCAAGTTGATGAAAGCAGAGAACCTGAAGGGTGATTTCAAAATATCACTTGACTTCGGCAATGAGGTAATGGCAACTCTTGAGGTCACGGCTGTTGGCCGTTATAACGGGCCACAAGCGGACGCAACTCAGCCTGCAATATCCAAGAACCGGACAGCGGTTCCGGGGCTTACTGGTGTCACCATGCAAATTGGTGGTGATTCTGATTATCGTCCTCTGTCTCTGGAGATCAACGGCAACCAGCCTGTCGAAGCAACAACGCTTCCAAGCCATGCAAGCGGCGTTGGAGTATCCAAGGTTACAGACAGAAAAATCAAATTCACGACAAAGGTATATCGTGATCCGAGTGCAACAATAGATCCCGAAACAGCCTTGTATAATCTCACTGAAGGCCTCACGAGTATTCAGTGGGGTGTTGGCGATCTGGTTGATATTCAGGCGAGCTATTGCCAGTTCACAAAGGTTGAGCCAAGTGAAGAGAACGGCGTTCAAACGTGGGATATTGAAGGACAAATGAATCGCAATGATTTCCTCTTGAGGATTCGCGGTGGCAACAGTTCCAGTTCGTCAAGTTCATCATCGAGTTCGTCAAGCTCAACGAGTTCCTAATATACAGATTTACCTTTTTCAGAGCGAGGGCAATGTGGTAGATTATCAGTCAAATTATGAAACTGAGAGTGGTGAAAAAGCCACTCTCAAGACGGGCGGCAAGACGCCGAAACTGGTTTTCACAGAAGAGTTTGTGGATCATTTGACGCTGAAGCTGGATGAGTTGCGAGTGTTGGAAGATAGCCAGGTGATACCGATTTCTCCAAAGCAAAAGCTGAAAAAGAAGATCGGCAAAGTTGAATACATGTTCTGGCCTCCTGTTGGCGACAAAGAGATTGAACTTGTCAACATGCAATCTGAATCTGATCTAAAGACAATCAGGATGGCTAAAGCGAATTATTTTAAGGCTGTAGAATTGCTTGAAATGGAATACACAGGCAAGAGAAAGCCGAAGAAAAAAGAGTGGCAGAATCTTATTGCACAAAAGATCGAAGAGTTGATTGATAGATCTGGAGATACAAAAGCGAGGCCGGGAGCATACGATAATGCAAACAATACTCTTGATATCGCAATGTGTGGATGGCGTGGAATCAAAAAAGATGTTAAATTGCCTGACTTCCCTGACCATCCTTCGAAGTTTCTTCCACTGAGTGTCAAGGGTGCATTGTATCACTGGTATCTCGGACAGATGAACTTACAGGCTGACGAACTAAAAAACTGATCGCGGCGACCTTGCTGAATCATGGTAAACTTGAGACTTTCAAATGCAGTCAATGTTCCAAGTCAGACCAGCAGGCAAGAGGATGTATAAGACCGATTAAAACAGGGCACGTATGGGAAATAGATGAGTGTGTAATATGTGAAGGAAAAAATGAGGACTGTCCGTATTGTGGTGGCAGGGGAAGGATTCTCGTGCGGCAATGCCCTCGCTCAGTTGCCAAGCGGTTCCAACTCCTGCCCTTTTTTCACGAATACAAAGGCTCAAACGGAATTGCATGGCCTGATGGCAGAGGGAGATTGTATCAACCATTAAAACTTGTGACGGCGTTTGATATCATGTCTCACTATTCTCACAAGATTGAGTTGCAGAAGATCAAGAACCCTGGAGGAAAATAGTGGCATCCCGACTCGAAGTAATTCTGTCAGTTGTTGATAAATCCTCAAAGGCTTTCAACAAAGTGGAAGGTCGCTTTGCTGCTTTTGGCGCTAAGGTCAAAAAGCAATTCACGGCCATGAATGCTTTGATGTCAGGCGTTGTCATAATGATTGGCAAGCGCTTGGTTGGTGCGTTTATCAGTGCAGCTTCCAAGATGGAAGTATTTGCAAATCAGCTCAAAATTGTCACAGGGAATGCCAAGCTTGCTGATAAGGCGCTTGAGGCAATCAGAGAGTTTGCGCGAACATCGCCACTTGAGACAGAAGACGTTGTTCAGTCTTTTGTTCGTATGCGTGCTGTTGGCATCGAGCCAACGATTGAGCAGATGCGCACGATCGGTGGTGTGGCCGTTCTGATGAATCGAGAAATGAGTGAGGTTCTGGATTCATTCATCGGATTGAATAAGCGGACATTGAGGAAGATGGGTGTTGAGATTGACCGTACTGGAAGCATGGCAATCATCAAGTCCGGCGATATCAGGAAGGTAGTTGAAAAAGATTCCGCTTCGATTCGCGGCGCATTGCTTGAGGTTTGGGAAGAGCGCTTTCCGAATGCAATAAAGACTGCTGCTGACACCACCGTTGCACAAACCGCAATCATGAGATCAGAGATTTTCGAATTGAGTGCAACAATCGGAGAAGAGTTGCTTCCTCAGTGGAATGACATTCTTGCTATAATAATTAAGGCAGCCGGGGCGCTTAAAAACTTTCTAAAACGCAGTGAAACGGTTACAAAGCAGAAGGTTGGTGCAATAAATCTTGGAGCTTTAATAAATGCTCAAAAGAGATTAACGGAAATAAATGCTCAAATCGAGGGATTGGCAAATTCAGCCATGGGCCTCTTCGATACTACAACAGGCCGAGTATTGAAGGAAGAGGAAATTACAGAGCTATTTGCGAAACAGGCTCGGTTTGCCGGGCTTGTCAAAAAAATCAGAGGCGAGACAATAATTGCCGCTGACGGTGGCGATCCTCTGGGCGGCTCTGGGAAACTTGGCGCAGGAGGTGAAGACACTGCTGAAGAAAAGGTTGCAAAAGCTGCTGCCAAAAGGGCTGCAATTAGAGCCGCCAAAGCTGAGGCAGAGAGGCTACGCAAAGAGCAGGAAGCTGATGCAAAGCGGATTGCTCAGAACTTAGAGACAATTAGATTGATGGAATCGACAACAGACAGAGCAAGGAAAGCTGCTTTTTTTGCAGCGCGTGACGGTGCAAATGAGCGTGTCGAAATCACAAGATCAGAGTGGGAAGAGCGGCTTGCTATTGCCCGGACAATGGGCAAGCAATGGATTTCTGAAGAAGAGATGAGACAAATTAAGGCGAATCAGATTGAAAAAGATGCAGCAAAAGACAAAAAAGATGCGATAGTAGACCTTGCAGAGGCAACGGGGCATCTATTGCTTTCAATTGGTCGAACTGCTGTTGCAAATAGCAAAAAAAGTGCTCAGGAAAAGCGGAGCATTCTGGTAGGAATGGCGATTGCAGAAGGAGCTGGAGCAGCCGTTTCAGGCTTTGCATCTGCAATGGATTCCGGTCTTCCTTATCCAGCAAACCTTATTGCAGCTCTTGCCACTGTTGTGACTGTTGCCGGGGCTATGGTTCCACAAATCTCTTCAATTAGAAATCAATCCTTCGCCCGTGGTACTGGCTTCGCTCCTGGCGGGCCGTCACTGATTGGTGAGGAAGGTGCTGAGGTCAGGGATCTTCCACGCGGAACACAGGTGATGACAAACACACAGACGCGCCAGATGATAGGTGGAGCAACTATTTCACCCACAATCATAATCCAAGGAAATGCTGATTCAACTACTGTAGGCAAGATTGAAGACACTTTCGCGAGCTTTGCAGAACAACTTATGGGTGCGAAGCGTTATGGATACCTTGACGGGGTAATATCGTGAGCAAGCCAGATTCAATCATATTCTCCAAAGGCTCTGATTCGGTTACTGTGAAAATACGAGAAAAGTATACAACGATACTTTCTCCTGCCATCAAGCATGCAATAGTTGCTCCAACTGGAGTGATCCCGTGGGACAATGGCATTGCTTTTGATGGTGGCAGAATATGCAAATGCACAGCCATTCACTCTGCATCTGAAAGCGCTTCTCTGCTGGATTTCATGAACGATGTCAACAAGGCGCGTGGTCAGACATTCACAATTACACTATCATCTGGCTCGGGGTTTTTCCCATTCGGCCCGGATCATGGCGACACTGGAGTGTTCACAGCTCGTTTGATTGTGCCACCCGTGCCAACAGGTGTCTTGGAAGAACCATATCTATACTCAGAAACAGAACTGCAATTTGTGGAAGTTACGAAGCCAGCCTATGCGTTGCCGGCTGAGATAAGTGAAGGCGATCTGGCAATTGGCACTATCTCAAATCTGAGGTTTCCACCTGCATGGTCAGATGTAGATTCTGAGTATGGATATACAACCCGACTCACAAACGATGGGACGCCAAGCACAATTGACAAGACAAGTGACTGGGATGATTACTCTGCATCGCTTCGGATGGTATGTAACCAAAGCAAAGCTGCGGCCCTGATTGATCACATGATGTCTGATGTCAGAGGTGCAGATGTGACAATCACAGCTCAAGCAAACAACTACATATTCGGTGTGGAGAATAGCGGTGCAGGTGCGTACACTTGTAAATGGATGGATGAGGTCATTGAAATACAACATGTCTCATTTGATCGGTTTCTGTTTGCTCTGAATTTCTACAGGGAGTCACAGGCATAATGGCACAGCTAGTATTTGCAGCTCGAATATACCTTAACTCTGTAGTGTCGGCGGACACTGACGTTGGCATATATGAGGTCGTGGCTGAGAATTCACAAGTGCGCTGGATTGAATCAGACATATCTGCACTATCTCCAACCGTTGCATGGAAAACAGGTGTCTTGACACGGAACCCGTTTGAGCCAATTGGCGAAAGCTACGATGGCAAGAATGGCGGGAATCTCCCTCGTGTTGGTGGCTCGAAGGTCAGGGTGGCAAATACCATTGATGTCTCAGGCACACAGACTCAGGTTGATAAAATATTTGCTGATGCTGGTATTAGTTTTCAAGGCATGGTATGTGAGCTTGTCGAGTTTGAAATTTCAGGCGGTGCCCTGGTTGATGCTGATGGTGATATTCGGTTTCGCGGGATTTGCGGGAAGAACGGATGGACTGAGGTTGAGAATGCCATACCTGTTGAAAACTCAAATTTCAAACGGAAGTCGAATCTCTCAACAATTATCACATCTGAGAATTATCCAAACGCTGACAACGAAATACAAGGGCAGATAGTTCCTGTCACTTTCGGGCAGTTTCTCCCAGAATTCGATGCCAACGGAAACCCACTGTTTGATTCCTACGCAAAAATGGTTAGAGTTGCAAACAAGCAAACACAGTATACAACAGAGATGCTTTTTAGTGGCGGGGTGGCTGCTAAATATCCAGACACAAAGGTTTTTCCAATAATGGATCCCGACTCATCGGTGATTCCAACGCTGGCATACAAGATCAAAATTCCAGAGATGCTTTCTGGAAGCCTTGCAAACATGGTTGGATTCTATATCAAAGTAATTGAGGGCACTGGGGCTGGTGAATTTCGCCGCATCGCATCTGCCATATATGACGGAATCAACATCGCAATCGACATTGTTCTTGATGACTATTTTGAGGATACGCTGAACGGGAATCCAACAGCCACAGGACAGAATCAATCATGGATTGCGATATACGATATTGAAAGACAGTATGGCCTCGACCTATGGCCGTGTAAGGACTATCTTGATGATCTTGGTAACGTCATCACTCAAGGCTTGAACCTGTTCAGCTACGTCTCAGATAAGCGCGTGATCAAGGACACTGATGGTGATCTGACAGACCGCATTGAAGAGAGGCCGATTCAGTTTATCAGGCTTCCTCAGTATGCATATGAGGATTCGGCTGGTGGTGACAACAATCAGGTTGTGATTGATGTGAAACTGTTTGAGGGTAATCCAGACAGGATGAATAGTTTCATAATCAAGCCTATGAAGCTTCCGAAACTATCTGATGCAGCGACATTGGATGATTTTGGAGTACAGGTGAATGGTGGTTCATCTACTAAGATATCAAACGGTCAGTATTGGCTGGGCCAGCAGGTTGGCTTGATGCAGACTGATGCTGCACATGCTGATCCTGAGTCATTAGTTGACCAGGACTCTACAACATATTTGAGCCATCAGATTCCAGAGCCCAGCATATATGCTTTGACTTCTAAGTTTCCAGACTATCCAAAAGGGCTGACATTTGATGAGATATATCTGTTGTTGTTTCAGGATTTTCCTTCTCCATTCTCGTTTCAAGCAATGACATTTGGATACAGAAGGTTCATAGGCACTGGCAGTGCTGCAAGTGTCGTGATCACGCGTTGGCACAGTGAAACTGAAACATGGCGATACAACAACACTCCTGATTTTTATTATTCAGATTTGCCTGATAATAATAATTTTTATTTCTTCGCAAACAAAGTAGGCCCTGTTGCAGATCCTACCGGAGGCTCTGATAAATCTGAATCAGGATATATGCGGATTCCTCTTGCATTGATTACTGATCGCGATCTGTATGAAAGCTATGTGGATACGTTGCTGTATCTGACATTCAGGGACGGCACTGGAACAAGCACGATGAAGTT
>Ga0075125_10001697_pt1 | contig 10734 bp, 18 predicted proteins | sample AntAceMetag02UKN_FD_69810 | JGI IMG/M metagenome (GOLD analysis project Ga0075125, IMG submission 69810) | Saline lake microbial communities from Ace Lake, Antarctica - Antarctic Ace Lake Metagenome 02UKN | ecosystem: Environmental > Aquatic > Non-marine Saline and Alkaline > Saline | place...
GAAGTTAAAACCTTTTTTTCTTTAATTAAATATCTTCCAACATTCCCTTTAAAAGAATACTCAAAATTAACTTGATTCTCTTTTGCTATCTTCTCAAAAAGTTCTATATATTTATTTTTCATTTTAAGAAAAGGGTAAAGACAGGGTCTTTTAAAACCCTGCCGAAATGATTTATTTTAAAAAAGCAGAAGACGGGAATAAGCCCGTTCTTTTCTGTTTGCTTAACTTTCGCTAAGTCTATATAGGTTCTATTAAACAACCTATAAACTATCTGTCTTATTTCGTTTAACATTTTTTTTGATTCTCCTTTTTATTTCTTAAAACAACTAAGTCGTTTTTTTGAGTAGTATGTTTTGTTTGTTCTGTTGATACTTTCATAATATACCATACCAAAAGTTCCTTATAAACATTATGGTTATCTAATATGTATGTTTAAAATTGTGGTATTACTTTCAAAGAGTAACAGGTTTTAAGTGTCCCTTTAAAGTAGTTAAAAAGAGGGATTAATATTCTTGAATATTATTACATTTTATTTATTAAAATAAATCTAAATTATTACTAATAAGAAAATAGGAGAAAATAGAAGAAAATTAAATTTTATTATAAATTATTATTTGTTGAAAATAGTATTATAAGATTATATAAGATTATTAAATAAAATTTTTGGGCTATATATAATATTAATTTCTATAGAATTTATAATAATAATATTTATTCTGAGCTCTGGAAAGAATATTATTTAATTTTTTTGAGCCCTGGGAGCAATAATATTAATATTTTTTTGATCTGGGGGCCTATATTATATTAAATTAGGCGATTTTCTCACCTATCCCCCAATTTTTTATCAAAAGATACCGTATACGAAGTATTATATAATATATACGTACGGCGTTTTTGCGATATTTACCATGTTTTCCGATAGTTTTGGTAGTAATCTTGGATAGTTCTAGTAGCTTTACCAGTCAATTCAGATAATTGTTTTACATTAAAGGCCTTCATCTCAAGTAATTTACAAATTAGTTCTTTGAATTCACTTTTTTCTGGTTTTTTCTTCAAAGATTTATCCTGCTCTTTTAAATGTTGCATTTTTTCAGATTCGTAAGTCTCAACATCTATAATATTGTCTCCTTTTGTAAATTTACCTCTAAAATTACTTGAAACTGCATTATAATTCATAAATTTTCCACCTTTTATGAATAACATACGCTTTTCATTACGCCCAAACACTCGAAACATTCCCCTTCCACCAGAATCATCACCATAAATTACAAATAAGTGAGAAGTTCTAAAGATTGCAATACCTTTTGAGAGATCAAAGAAGTTTGGAAGCAATAAAAAAATGAAAAGATGTTTTTGACGAATTAATTGAAGATGATTTACAATTCTTTGGAAATCTTTTGACATTGTTACACGGGAATTCATACTTTCAAACGACTCATCTAAAATTACAGAACTATATTCTGGTAATTCATTTGTTAATGTTATAAACTGGTCAGCAGTGAAAGCAATGTGTGTATGATCAAAGGTAGGATCACAATATTTTGCTGGGCCTCTCACAAAACTTGACTTACCAACTCCTGGAAGCCCTGCGACTATTGAAACATAGTCCCAATTCATTTTTATTACTCTATGTTTTGCTAAGTCAAGAGCTTGTACTAAATATCCATCTATGGCAAACTCACATGGTTGTCCATAACGATCAAGACCAGAAGTAACTAATACTATTTTATTTCCCCCAACCAAAAATATTGAAATAATCCCATTCTAGAAAGATAATTTTGTCTTGTCTTCTCTATTTGGAAAGTACCCTAAATCTTTTAGTATACTATACAAGGCTCTTTGATATTCACGAACCTTTGAAGAAAATAAACTCTTTGATTTTGATAAATCATTATCTTGTTTACCTTCATCAACAGTCTTCTTATATTTATTCCACTGTGAAAGATTAGAAGTACATTCTTTTTCCAAATTATCTAAAACTTTGATTTGTTTTTCAGATAAATCATAATTAATATTTTCTCTTAACGCACTAAGTGTCCAATACCATGATCCTAAATTTCCTCTAAGATAAACATTGGTTGCTTTCTTCATCAAATCATGTATTTGCTTTGACTGACTACTAACAATGTTCCAACTTACTTGTGTTTTATTTTCATTATCTTCTTTCCAAACCATTTTATTTTTTAACAAACATTTTTAATTTAATTAGTTTAAAAAATTAAACAAGGATTAACAACCTCCTTGCTTTCCACCTTTTTTCTTTCCAATTCCTTTTCTACCTATTCTTCCTCTACCTTGTCCTCTTCCATCTCTTGGACCAGTGGATTCTTTTGGTGGACCTGTACTATCACGATTACTCATATTTTTTTACCTCCATTTTTATTTATCTCCTTATAGCACCAACAGGACAATCATTCATTATTTCTGCGACATCACTTATTCTTAAAGGTTGCATTTTCACAAAAACCTTATTATCTTTCATCTGAAAAATATCTGGTCTAAGAGAAACACACAGTCCACAGGAAATACATAAAGATTTTTCTATACTTACCACGAAGTAGTAAAATATTTAACCTTTATAAATGTTTCTTATCACTGAGTAGTAGTTACAACCTGTTCTTTTTGTTGTTGTTCTAATTCTTGAGTTCTTCTAGATCCACCTTTTTTATAAGGGTAGTGCTTGTGATTCTCTTTCAACTTCCACTTCCTATTTACTCTTTTTTCTTTATCGGCCATTATTAATTTAATTTATTTTGTTCTTAATGAATATAAAAAGAGGAGAGCATTACTCTCCAAAAATTTCTTTATTTATTATTACTTTTTCTTTTTAACTGATTTCTTTTTCTTCTTTCCGCCACGATTCATTTCTGATCTGCCGATTGTTAAATTACCAGTCTTCTCATCGGTTCCACAAAAATATAGGAAACCAGATTCTCGTTTAATGTCTGTTTTTAAAATTATTTTCTTTGCCATGTTATTTTACCTCCTTTAGTTTAATTAATTAAACAACCTCAAATTCAACTTTGAATTTTCCATTCAACCAATTTAATTCTTTTAAAATTTTATCAGCATTAAAATTATCTGGCTTGGCTTGAATTAATTTTATAATCTTTTTCTTTTTATTTATTGCAAACACATCAATTGGAGAATGAGAACCAGCAGACCTCTGAGCTATTTCCCATCCTGCATCTTTATACATTTTACAAACCTTATATTCCTTCCTCCGCCCCTTAACATAATTTTTATTCATACAACTACCTCCAACTTCATTAATCTTTTTATATAAGGACAATCATTATTATGAATAGTCATATAACCATATTCTTTTTTATTACCCCAGGTTCTAAAACTTTTACTACCACATTCTTTACATAAAATTTCTTTGCCTTTATATATACGAGTTAGTTTTTGTTTTTTAATTTTCATTTTGTTCTATTTCTTTTTTTAAATCATTTATTAATTTTGCAGCAGTCAAATAAGAACCAAACAAATAAGTTAAGATATAAAATAATTTAACTTCATACCCTTGAGCAACTAAACATCTTTGTAATTCTTCTCCTTCTATTGAGAACCAAAATTCTAATTCCCTTTCCCATTTAATATCAAATTCAGATTTCATCCGAAAATCTCCATACCTAATTTCTTTCGATAGTAGGCAACACTCTCACCATATCTTTCTGTTTTATAAGCTGTGTCAGATTCATCCAACTTCTTCATTGCTAATTTTAAACCTTCTTCTAGTTCTTCTTTTGTATATTCCATTTTATATAACCTCCTTTATAAGATCTTCTTTATTAATAATAGAAATCCCACAATCACATTTAACATAAGCAAAGAACCATTCATTATTTTCAAAGAGTGGTTTGTCTGTTACACGAGATATTGGAATATATTTCTTAATTATCCTTTCCTTATTACAAAACCTACATACTTTCATATTTTCTTTTATTTCTTGTTTTGTCATTTTAGTTTCATCCTATTTCTAATTTGTTTAATTTGTGGGTTTAGAGCAACCACAATCAATTTTTTTATATATCATTAGCATCTGATACCAAAAAGTAAAAACTATCCTTTAAAGATGGTTTAAACTCTGATTTATTTATTATGTATAAAAATACCTCTAAGAGTTCAGTAATTATCCATAATGGGAAAAGGATTGGAATCATTAATTTATTTTCTCGCATTGGATCTTTTATCATCATCATTTTTTAAATATATTATTAAAATCTCCCTTTTTTATTAGATCATAATTGGGTATATTATAATAAGAAGCACTTAAAATATCTACCGCAACTTCTATATCTTTTTCCTCTATTTCTTTACTTAATCTTATTTTTGCTGAGGCTTTTGAAAGTCTTATTAAAGTTTCCTTAAACCTTGGATTTATATTAATTGATTCTGTTTTATATTTCCTTAACTTAGAATATAATTTTTTAAGAATATTTGCCATATCATCAGAAATTGTTGGTTCCTCAGATGCACGAATATAAACAAAAAATTTCTTTAAAAATTCTTTTGAATATTTACAATCTATTTTTCCACGTTCTCTATTAATCATTCTTTCTGCAATTGCCTCATCAATTTTTTCATTAACAACATCCCTCATTATAAATATTTCATCAAAACGATTAATTATTGCAGAAGGAAGATTAAACTGTTTTACCAAATTTTCATTTAATTTGAATGTTCCCGAAAAAGGATTTGCTGTTGCTAAGGCTCCAGAAGTTATTTTCATTTTCATTCTTATATTTGCTTTTGCAATTGTTACACTTTGTTCTGACATTGCTTCTTGAAGTTTTGGTTTATCTTCATCAGATAAATTATTTAATTCATCTAAGAATAATAATTCTTTTGCTAAAACAAATGCTCCTGGTTCTACCCTCCAACCATCTTCTTCTTTAACAACAGAAGCTGTAATTCCAACAGCACTACTTCCTCCCCCAGTTACTTTTCTTGAACCTGGAGTTATATCGACGGTAAAATCTCCAAGAACTGATTTTGCAGATCCAGGATCCCCCATTAATAAAATATTTGGTTTATTCCTAATTCCTTTTTTATTAGGTTCATTTCTCTTACAACAAGATTGTAAAATGATTGCATTTTTTATTTGTTCATACCCATAAATTTCTGGACAAAATGAACTATTAATTTCTTGCAATCCTTCATTACTTATTTTACTACAGACTTCTTCCATATCTTTTATTTCTTCTTCAGTAAACTTTGAAATATCAACTTCTTCTTCAGCTAGTTCTGCATTATTAACTTCTATTGCAATTTCAAATCGAGTTGATAATCCCCCACTTCCTAAAGGAACAGGAACTTCTTTTAAAATACCTATAACTTTAATTTCATTACCAGGGGTAAATATTTTTATCTTTTCTGGATTAGTAAGTTTATCTTTAATAAAACAATTCAATCTCCTAGTATGAGGGTTATCTGTTTTTTCCTGTAAATCCTCAAGTATTATTCTAGCTGTTGCAATCATCTCTTTTAATATTAATTTGAATCCACCTCTTCTTCCGCAAGAGCATCTTGAAGGTTCACGAAATTTCTTTTCTAATTGTAATACGGAAATAATAGTCCCACAACTTGGACATTCAAATTTTGCATTTACAACTTGGGGCCTAACATCACTTAAAGAAACAACCCTTCCATCCAAACAAACTATCTTATCTAAATTCTCAGGTCTTAAATTTTCTATTGAAATATTAGAAGTCTTTGGAATATTTAATAATCTAATACATAAATCTTCATCATAATTCAAACAAAAGTCTTGAAAAAATTCTTCAGGACTATCTAATAATTTATCTGCAAGTTCTGGACTAAATTCTAATAGATGATTAAAATCAAGAAAAACTTCCCCATTAAATCTCTTTGGTTTGTAGTGGGTAATAAATGTTTTTATCTCAATTCCTTTAACTTCTCTTACTTCTTGGTTTTTTCTTTCTTTTTCTAAAATAGCCAAATCTCTGGCTTTTTTTTCTTTAATTTTATCAATTCTTAATAAAATTTCTTTCTGTATTATCTGTGACAGAAAAACCTCTGCTTTTCGTCCATCAGGCTTTTTTACCTCAAAATACTCTTTTTTACGATTTATTGCCTGTCTAATATTTGCAGAATCTTTACCCATAATTTTTGCTATTTTATCGTATGTAAAAATTTCTGGGGAAGTTGCTAAAATCTTCAAAATTCTCTCCAAAGTATTTTCTCCAAAAACTGTACCTACAAACTGTTTGTCACACAATACACATAATACACTATCTTTTTTAGGTAGTTTTGTATTATCTGTATTATCTGTATTATCTGTATTATCTGTATTATCTGTATCACTACTTATAGGTATAGACTTTCTTATATGGTTTAATTGTTTTCCTAGTGCTTGTAGTGGGTAATTACAATGTTTTGATAGTTCTCTTAATTCTTTATTTATTTGTAATGGCATGTCTAATTTTACCATTTCTTTTAATTTATCCATTACTTGTTGATCTGTTAGAATTTCTTTTTTAGGTTTGGTTGGTTTGTTTTTAATAACCTTTGTTTTCTTTTTAATCTTTTTAGGTTCTTTAACATATTCAGCATAACCTTGACTAATAAAATTCTCTGCTGATTTTTCTGCAACATTAGAAATATCTCCAGGATTTCTTTCTTTCCATTTTTTTAACCATTTTAATTTAACCATTTAATATTCTTCAAATGATGAAGTACAAGTACAATGAGGGTAATTAGAACAACCCCAAAATTTACTTGAACCAGATCTATTTTGTTTTAATAACATTGGTATTTTACACTTTGGACAAATTGGTTGGATTAAACCCTTAAATATTTCCATTTGTTCTTCTATTAATTCTTTTATTTCTTCTTCAGTTATTTGCATAGATAATAATTTAGCATTTTTTATTTCGTTGATAATTTCATATTTTTTTAAATCAAGTTTTCTACATTCTTCTTGAACTGTTAATTTTAAATGTTTAACGAATTCTTTATTATTTTGTTTAATTAAATTTGCAAAACTATCAACATTAATAGATTCTTTTCTTAAATCAATTATTAAATCAGTAATGTTTTCAAAGTCTTCTTTATATAACCAAGCAATACTATAACCTCTTATACTCCAATCTAATTCTCTAGATATTTTTGTTTTTATCTTTTGTCTTGAGAATTGAATTTCAAATACTACTCCATTACCTAATATTGGATGTTTAATAATAAAAGGACAAATAACATCAGCCCTCCTTCCAAAATTTGTTCCTATTCTTGAAGAAGTAATTTCTATTCCTATTTTAGAATAATCAATAGGTAAATCAAAGAGATTAATTTGGTTATTATATTTAAAAGGTTTAGTTATTGTAGAATAGTTTAAGATTAACTTTTTTTGTTTTATTTTATTATATATCCAATTCTTTGCTAACTTATGTTCTTTACTTTCAGGTATTGTATTGATTCCAAGTTTTGTTTTATTGGGAATATAAAAATGAGGGGACACATCATATTTTGTTCCATTCCAATTTATATTATCTTGACTCCCATCTCTAAATCTAACTTCTATTTCATTAATAATTATTTCATCAGGACAACTTTCAATTTCATCTGGGTCGGCATACCAAATATCTTCTTTAATAAATTGATAAGAGGGGTTTTCTTCAATAGTTAAACTATTAACTTTCTCTTTAGTTTTTTTATTTATTGCGAAGAACATTTATTATTTCCTCCCTTTTCTTTTTACAATAAGGACACTCTTCAATATCATAAGCCTTCTTACATTTTTTACAATATCTATCATTTCTCTTTCTCCACAAATGGTTCGATTGTTTTTAAATTTAATATAGAAACAGGAATGTGACCGAGCTTACAATCATTAAATATAATTAATTTTCTTTCAAAGTCAATCTTAAAAATTTTTCCATTATAAAATCTATCATTGTCACAACTAATATGAATTTTTTTATTCTCGGTAAAATAGAATTCTAATATTTCTTTTCCTATCATAACTATAACAAAAACATCCTCCCTTTATAAACTTTTCCTATCACTACATAATGGTAACACCTATTTTGTCACTATTTTAAAATAGTGAACGTTTAAAAACAGTAAATACTTTAATTATCTTATTGGAGGTATATATTCTATATAAATAAGATGATCTCAAGATTAATAGGCGGATTTGTTTCAATTTTGATTGGTGTTAGTTTGGTAGGACCAGTAGCAAATGAAGTTGCAGGAGCTGCAGTTTCAACTGGTAATTTATCACTAAACACAAATTGGGGTGCAACAGTACTAAAATTAGTTCCAGGGTTCTTTGCTTTAGGAATTTTAGGAATCGGTATTGCAGTAACTTATGGCTCTCTTAGGGATGCAGGAGTTGTTTAAAAATGATATCAAGATTAATAGGAGGATTTGTTTCAATCCTTATTGGTGTTAGTTTAATTGGACCAATAGCACAAGAGGTTAATACAGCTGCAGTTTCAACTGGTAATTTATCATTAAATACAAGTTGGGGTGCAACAGTTCTTAACTTAGTTCCAGGGTTCTTTGCTTTAGGAATTTTAGGAATCGGTATCGCCGTTACTTACGGATCTCTTAGAGATGCAGGAGTTGTTTAAAAATGATATCAAGATTAATAGGAGGATTTGTTTCAATATTGATTGGTGTTAGTTTGATTGGCCCAGTAGCAAATGAAGTTGCAGGAGTTGCTGTAACATCAGGCCATTTAGCTAACTCTTCTTCATGGGGTGCAACAGTACTAAAATTAGTTCCAGGGTTCTTTGCTTTAGGAATTTTAGGAATCGGTATTGCAGTAACTTATGGCTCTCTTAGAGACGCTGGAGTAGTTTAAACCAATAATTGAAACATTTTTATAAATGTTTGTGATTTTTAATATGGGAGTTCAATTGTTCTAAATGGGATTCTCAAAATTTTCTTTTTCTTTTCTTTTTTTATTTTTATTAATAATTAGTTCTTTTTCTGTTAGTGCTGTTCCTTATGTTCAATTAAGTGGTGTAAATATAACTATTCTTGAAACTAATGTTTCTAGTTTAAATGATTTAGATGATGTGAATGCTCCTGGTCCTGCAGATGGAGATGTTTTAACATGGAGTGCTGGAACTTCTATGTGGGTTGATTCACAAATTAGTTCACTTCTTTCTTTATTTGATGATTGGTTCTTTTTCTCTGGAAATGATTTAACATTTAATGAAACTAAGTTAAATGATACTATTGATGCAAGGGCAGGAACTTCTGGAAGTTATAATTTAACCTATGCTCCTTGGAGTTATAATCAAACTACTGCTAGTGGGGCAGATGGTTCTTACAATGTAACTTATGCTCCTTGGAGTTATAATGAAACTTATACTGGTGGGACTTATAATTCAACCTATGATTCTAATATTTATGTGGGTTCTTACAATGTAACTTATGCTCCTTGGAGTTATAATGAAACTTATACTGGTGGGACTTATAATTCAACCTATGATTCTAATATTTATGTGGGTTCTTACAATTCAACTTATGCTCCTTGGAGTTATAATGAAACTTATACTGGTGGGACTTATAATTCAACCTATGATTCTAATATTTATGTGGGTTCTTACAATTCAACTTATGCAGATTATGCTTACAACCAATCATCTCCTTATGATTTATATAATTATAATATGACTGTTGGTATTTCAGATGGTTCATACAATGTGACTTATGCTCCTTGGGCTTATAACCAATCATCACCTTATGACACTTACAATTATAACCAATCAATGTGGAATTTATCTTCAAATGGATTATATACTTACCACAATGTTGGAATTGGAACAGATAATCCAACTGGAAATCTTGAAATTAAAGATTATTCTACTGCAGTCATTACAATAAATGCTGGTGGAAATGAAAATTCTTCAATAGGATTTAGAGAAGCAAGTAATCTTAGGGCATTGATAGAATATAGTGGTTTGGATGGTTTATTAAGAATATGGAGTAAATATGCTGATGGTACTCCTGATATTTTAATGTCTTTTGATACAATAACAAATAATGTTGCAATTCCAAGTGGTAACTTAAATGTTAGTTACAATGTTACTGCAAATTATTATTTTGGAAATGGTTCACAATTAAATAGTGTTCCTATAGATAGTTCATACAATTCAACTTATGCAAATTATGCTTATAATCAAAGTGAGGGTGGTGCTGATGGTTCTTACAATGTAACTTATCATCCTTGGAGTTATAATGAAACTTATACAGACGGAACTTATAATGTGACTTATGATTCTAATATTTATGTTGGTTCTTATAATTCAACTTATGCGCCTTATGCTTATAATCAAACTATAGAATACACAGCAGGAAGTAACTTGACTTTAACTGATACAACTTTTTCTTTAGATGCTATTTCATTAAAAGCATGGCTTGATACTTTATATACTGCGATTGGAAGTGTCTTTTCTGGAAGTGATTATCAAGCTGCTTGGGATACTAACTGGACTGCAAAAGATTACGATAAATATATGTATAATCAAACTGATACAATTTATAATTACAATATGACTGTTGATTCTTCAGATACTGGTTCTTACAATGTAACTTATGCACCTTGGAGTTATAATGAAACTTATATTGATGGAACTTACAATGTAACTTATGATGCTAATGTATATGTTGGTTCATATAATTCTACTTACACAGAGTTTGCTTATAATCAATCTTCACCTTATGATAATTACAATTATAATATGTCTGATGGAA
>Ga0075125_10001700_pt1 | contig 10727 bp, 12 predicted proteins | sample AntAceMetag02UKN_FD_69810 | JGI IMG/M metagenome (GOLD analysis project Ga0075125, IMG submission 69810) | Saline lake microbial communities from Ace Lake, Antarctica - Antarctic Ace Lake Metagenome 02UKN | ecosystem: Environmental > Aquatic > Non-marine Saline and Alkaline > Saline | place...
GCATCTACATGCCCAACAAATACAACATTCATGTTTGGTTTTTCTTTTGCCATGATTAGTTAATGATAATTTATATTTATAAATGTTTTGGTGGATTTTTTTAAATTAAAAAGAATGTTATTAAAAAATGCAAAAGTTTTATTCAAAAAACATCGTCGATAAACCTAAAATGCTAAATCATAGAGAGGGTGTTACTCCATTAAGGGGATAACAGAATAGTAATATTTATAAAGGTTAAATATTTTCTTTTTCTATGAAAAAAGTTATAGATAAAATTGTAAAATCAAAACCTAGTAAATGGATAGGAAATACAGCTAAACATGTTTTTAGTGAGAATAACATGAAGGAATTTGGGATTCCAGTTATGACAGGATTTACTTTATTTGCAGGATTAGATGCTATTGGAAATATAAATGAAATATTCAATACCTTTGGAATTGCAGGAACTTCAAAACTAGCAGCCTATAGTGTTTTAGGCCCAGGCTCAAAGGTAGCATGTTTTGCAGCAATGGAGTATGATCGCTTTGCAAATACAAATTATAAACAGATTATAGAAGATTTTGGAAAAGAAGTTTCAGAAAGATATTCTAAAGTTATTCAATAAAGAGTTTTTTCAATTTCAAGAGTATTTTCTAAACTCTTTTTATTTTGGTTTTGTTCAGTTTTAATTTCTTCTTTTGGTTCTTCTAAACGAGAAGGATTGCAAGTATCTAAAAAAGTTAAAGAAATAATTCCTATAGCAAGAAGGTTTCTTATTGTCCCATAAACAAATCCAGCATATCCTGCGCCTAGTTTCCAATCAGATCTTTTTTCTTTTGGTTTAAGATATTGTAATGCTAAAAAAATAGTTGGAATTGTAGGGACTAGATGAAGAGAAATATATGCTGCTCTTATTGTAGTTTTTTCCCAATCAACTTCTTTTAGATAATTAGTTGTTTTTTGATAATTTTGTTTGAGATTCATTAAAATTTAAAGACTCTTTTAATTTATAATTTTAGTTGTGTTCAATAAGATATAAAAACAATTTTTTCTTAAACTTCTTATGGAACTTACCTTGCTTCAATATTTAGTTTTAGGAATTGTTCAAGGAATAACAGAATGGATTCCAATTAGTTCTAGTGCAATGTCTGCCTTAATTATGTCTAATTTTTATGGTGTTACTGATATTAGTTTTATTTTAAGAAGTCTTTTATTTTTACATCTTGGAACATTTTTTGCAGCATTAGTTTATTTTTATCACGATGTAGTTAAGTTAACAAAATCTACAATACATTATAAAAAAGCAAAACTACATACAAAAAAAACAATTAAATTTCTTTTAACAACAACAATTATCACTGGAATTATTGGATTTGTTTTAATGAAAGTTTTGGTGGGAATTAATTTAGAAGTAACAGGAAAAATAATTACTTTAGTTATCTCTGCTTTATTATTAATCACAGGATTTATTCAATTAAAACCTTCAAGAAAAGGTGATAAAACTGAGCATAATTTAAAAAAATCAGATAGTTGGATTTTAGGTTTAGCTCAAGGTCTTGCAGTTATCCCTGGAATATCTCGGTCAGGAATTACTGTCTCAACATTATTAATTAGAAAATTTAATGATACAACTGCACTTAGACTTAGTTTTTTAATGTCACTCCCAATAATCTTAATTGGAAATGTTTTTCTTAATATAAATGAGATGGCAATAACAACTGCTGCAATCTTTGGAATGATCATTGCTTTTGTATTTGGATTTTTCACAATACATTTATTGATGAAGTTATCAAAGAAACTTAACTTTGCATGGTTTGTAATCATATTTGCAGTGTTAATGGTTTTGAGTGTTTTAGTTTAAATAGGAAGATTTATAATCTCATGTTAACATGGTATTAATGTGGTAAAAGCAATTGTAAGTATAAACGAAGATGCCAATAGAATTTTAAACATAGTTAAAGCTAAAGAAAATTTAAATGATAAAAGTGATGCTCTTAATTTGATTTTAAAGATTTATGGTCAAGAACTTCTTGAACCTTCTTTAAGACCGGAATTTATTTCAGATTTATTAAAATCGCAAAACCAAGAAACTGTTAAAGTCAATAATTGGGATGAACATTTTAATTTAAATTAAAATGTATTCTATAGAGGTTAGAAAAGATGTTGAAAAAATTCTTAGAAAATTATCAAAAAAAGATAAAATTTCTGCTATTTATGTAAGTAAGAAGGTCAAAGAGATTCAAGAAAACCCTTATAGGTTTAAATCTTTAAGAAAACCTTTACAAAATTTTTGGAGAGTTCACATTGGAGGTTATGTTTTAATATATTCTATTGACGAAAAAAGAAAGAGGGTAACAATTGAAAAATATGAACATCACGATAAAGTTTATAGGGTTTAAAATTATCCTTTAATAATTCTACAAATCTTCCCATGCTTTAATGTCTTCCTCACTAAGCCAATTTTCTTCTAAAAGATTTTGATCTACATAAATATTCTCCATTAAATGTAAAACCAATTTAACTATTTAGCTTTATTGGTTAAGAGTAATTTCTTCTATTTTTTCTAGGGGTTTTTTAAAAGAATGTAGATTATTATTTGTATACATGCTCCCTTTATTATCTACCCATGCTTTTGTGCCTGGTTTAAATTTTATGGGGTTTTCTAATTTAATTACTTGTTTCTTTTCTTCAAGAAGATCAATTAAGCTTTGATTTTGAGGAATAATTCCATCTTCTCTAAAATATTCATCGCCTCTTTTTATATAAAATAAAAGTGATTTAAGTTTATTCTTAATAGGAATTTCACTTTTAATTATGTGGGTTTGCAAGAAAATCTTTTTCCAATTTACTTAAATTCATTAAATCCCTTATAAAAGAATATTTAAAAATATAATTATTGATTTTCACTAAGTCCCTTACGGTCTCTAATCTTTCTAATAATATCTGCTTGTAATGAAGTAGGTAATTTTTCAAATAACTGATTCTTTAAAGAAGATGTTCCTCTACCTTCTGTAGCTGATCTTAAATCATTTGACCATCCAATCATTTCTGCAACAGGGAGTTTAGCTTCCATTTGAGCCATTGTACCTTCTTGAGTAACATTAAGCATTTGTCCTCTTTTTCCACCGATTAATTTAGTAACTGTTCCCAAGAAACTATCTGGCATTTCAATTAAATGAATTTGAATCGGTTCTAATAATCCTGGGTTTGCTTTATTCATTGCACCTTTAACCGCTTCTCTTACAGCAGGATAAACTTGAGCAGGACCTCTGTGAATCGCATCTTCGTGAAGTTTAATATCAATTAAAGAAACTTTCATTTTAGTACAAGGTTCTCTTGCTAAAGGTCCCTGATCCATAACCATTTCAAAAGCATCTAAAACCATTTCAATAACCTCACCAATATGAACTTCTCCCCGAGTTTCATCTAAAAATAAATTTCCTTTGTAAATATCTCTAATATCTCTAGTTTGATCTCCACTCCAACCTAATGCTTGAAAAGCTTCACTAACTATTTGAGATTTTTTCTTAACTCTTCCTTCTGGAATTTCTCCTGCCTTTATTGCATTATAAATATTATCTTCTAAAGGTTCAATTTGAATAAAAAAGCTATTATGTTTATTTGGACTTCTTCCTTCCAGAGCTTTTTCAGAATCTTTTCCAATAGTTTCCCTATAAACTACAATTGGCGCAGAAGTTTTAACAGGCAATCCTTTTTCTGATTTAATTCTATTTTCTATAATCTCTAAATGTAATTCCCCCATCCCTGAAAGTAATGATTCTCCTGTTTGTTCATTAATTTCAACTCTAATAGAAGGGTCTTCTTTCCCAATTTGTTTAAGAACTTCAATTAATTTAGGTAAGTCAGCAGCTTTAGTAGCTTCAATAGATTTTGTAACAACAGGTTCAAATAAATGTGTAATTGCTTCAAAAGGTTCTATTTCATTTCTTGAAACAGTTTCACCTGAAACCACATCTTTTAATCCAACAACGCCCACAATATTTCCTGCTAAAACTTCAGAAACAATAATTCTTTGAGCACCTTTGTAAACAGAAACTTGTTGTATTCTAACTTTTCTTTTTGCTCCGTGCATATAAACTTCATCACCTTGTTTTAAACTTCCTGAAAATAATCTTCCTGCAGCAACTTCACCAGCATTTTTATCTACAACAATTTTAATAGGATTAAAAACAGGTTCACCTTTAGAATCACAGTTCACTAAGCTTTTTCCAACTTCAGAATCAATATCTCCATGCCAAATTTTTGGAATTCTATATTTTTGAGCATCTAATGGATTTGGATGATGTTGAATGCTCATTCCTAAAACTACTTCATGAATTGGTGCTTTTTTTGCAAGTTCTTTATGATTATCGTTTTCATAAGCATCAATAACATCTTTGAAAGTAATTCCATGTTCTTTCATATATGAAAAACTTAACCCCCAATTATGAAATGCAGAACCAAAGGCAACAGTTCCTTCACCAACACCCACTTTCCATTTTTCTTTATATCCTTCAGGTGCAATGTTTTCAATTAATTCATTAACTTGATCAATAATTTTTATGAATTTTGCTTGCATTGCTTCAGGAGTTAATTTAACTTCTTTGATTAATCTATCAACTTTATTAATAAATAAAACCGGTTTAACTAATTCTTTTAGAGCTTGTCTAACAACTGTCTCTGTTTGAGGCATAACTCCTTCAACAGCACATGTTAAAATAACACACCCATCAACAGCTCTCATAGCTCTTGTAACATCTCCTCCAAAGTCAACATGACCAGGAGTGTCAATTAAGTTAATTAAATAATCTTTTCCTTCAACAGTGTGAAACATTGAGACACTTGCAGAATCAATTGTAATTCCTCTAGTAGCTTCGTCTTCGTGAAAGTCTAAAGCTCTTTGTTTTCCTGCAGTTTCTTCACTTAACATTCCTGCGCCTGCAAGTAAATTATCAGAGAAAGTAGTTTTACCATGATCAATATGCGCTGCAATAGCTATGTTTCTAATTTGTTTCTGGTTTCTCATTAACTTTACAAAATCTACTTCTGCCATCTTAATAATTATTAATTGAGAATTTGGTTTATAAATATTGCCTATAAAAGTTTATGGAGATTAGGCTTTGTTTAAGAAGTAGTTGCTTGGCTTTGTCCAAATTTTAATTTTTCTTTCCCACCTTAACAATACAAGAGATAAGCCTGCGTCCTTCAGATAAATAGTTCGGCTTCGCCGAAATTATTTTTTTAATTCTTTTATTTCACTTTCCACAATTTCTAAAACTTTTTGAATATCTTTTCTATTATTATCGATTTTTCTTCCTAAAACAATAGCAATGAATAATCCAAAAATAAAAAATACAAGAATTCCTTGGAAGTAAGGGTCTAAAATCATAGTAATAAAATTTGGTATTTTGAAGTAATAGTCTTTTGCCCAAATTCTAAAAATCTCTATCCCTGTCATTAACATAATTGCCGAGCCAAAAGCAAAACCTAAAAATACACTATTCTGATTCCAAAACTTTGATTTTGGAATTAAATCTTTTCTAGCTTCTTCTAATTTATTTAATCTTTCTAATTTATCCATTTTATTATAAGCTACTAAATACTCCTATTAAAAGTAGAGAAATTAAACTCACAATTCCCCAAAAAGCAATTTTGTCTTCATAGAATTTTCGTAAGAAGTTCATTTCTTTATATTCTTTTAGATATTTATTTTTATTCTTTTTTGAAATAAAAAATTTTGTTTGTAACAATAACTTTTTTTTGAAAGCACATCTTAAACAAACAGGCGTTCTATCTATGGCGTCAAGCCTTTTATGATATGAACATAAAATTCGTCCACAATTTTTACAAAAATAAAGATGTGAATTAAAAATTGTTGAATTTCTTTTACAGGTTTTACATTGACTAAGCTCATTCTTATCATAACGAAGATTATGCTTATTTGAATAAACTTTTTGAAGATAGTTTTGGTCTTTTATTTTTATTTGATTAACAATTTTTGGAAGATAAATTGCTTTTGTATCTTTTAATTCTATATCTCTTGCATTTGGTTTACAGGTTTTTGTATAGCCCACATTATTTTTACCATAATATTTTACATTTTCAGTATTTTCATCCATAATTATTTCAAATGCAACATCTTCAATATCTTTTTCAGTAAACTCAAAGGGAGTTATTCTCTTATTATTGTTCTTCTTTATTTGAATAATATTCGGAAAACCTTTTCCAAAAAAATGTTCTCTTATAGTTTCATTAATTTTTCCTGCTTTCATCCCGTCCAAAAAAATTTCTTCATTTTGTTTTTGAATTGTATTTACACAACCAATAGAGGTGCAAAATTTAGAATCAATATTATATCTCATTTAATAACAAGGGTAAAATATTGTTTTTGATTCAAATTTTAATAAATCGTCTTTATATCCAATTATATGATGAAATTCTTTAAAGATTTGATTTTTTACTTCCTTTCCTTCTAAAAAATCTGCCGAATTATTTGTAATGATTTGTATTTTTCCATTGAGAATTATTATATCATATTTCTTACATAATTTCTTTAATTTCTTCCCATCAATTAATTCTATCTTCATAGAGGAGGAATAATCTTTATTTATTTCATCAATATATTCATCTACAGTAGGAGAGAACCTACCCGAAGTTACAATTATTCCTTTAATAAATCCATTATTTTTTCCTTCGTGAAGCATTGCCCCTTGCAGTTTTTGAACTACAGGGCGACCAACAAAATTTTGATGTTTACACTCTACAACAATGGGATAAGATTCTTTTTTATCTTCATACCTCATAATAATATCTTTTCCTTTGTCGTTGGATTTTGGAGTTAAGACAATATCTTTATATCCAACTTTTTTCATAATTCTTGCAATCAAATCCTCAAAATCATATCCACTTAAAGTATCAATATTAAATTCTTGTTGCATACTATAATAAATAAAAGAGATATTTATAATTTTAACTAATTTTTCTTTTAGAAAAAATACCGGCGTTGCCGAAGCAAAACCGGGAACACGATTTGCGGTATGTCCAAAGACTTAAGGCAATACCTGTTACCTTAATATATTCAATTTCTAAGATTATTTAAGTCTTTCGCTGACTCAATTTTTCCTGCCCCCCAATATCTTTAGAATTTTTAACCTAATAATTATTCATAAATTTTCTATCAAAAAATAGTATATAAAAATTATTGCGATATAATTCTAACGAGCACTATCTGCTTGCTTCATTTGAATTCAAATAGAAAATTTAATAGAATTTTCGAGTAGGCAGATAAATTATCGAGCACTATCAGCTTGCTTCATGCAAATCACTGCGTGGATTTGAATAGAAAATTTAATAGAATTTTCGAGTAGGCAGATAAATTATCGAGCACTATCTGCCTGCTTTTCACTTTCATTCTTTTTCTTAACAGCAAAACTTTCACCATTGTTTTCAGCAGCCATGATAATTTCCTCTGCTAATGCTTGGAAAAGTTTTTTCTTTTTTCCAAATGCTTTATCTGAAGTACCATGTACAATATGTTTCAAAGCTAAATTAACTCTTCTTAATGGAGAAACATCAACTGCTTGAGGATATCTTGCACCACCATATTCAATTGTTGTAACCTCGTCTCTAGGAGCAGAATTTTCAATTGCCCTCACTAAAACCTGAACAGGATTTTCATTTGTTCTTTTTTCAATTATTTTAAAAGCTTCAATAATAACTTTTGCATTTTTAGTGAATTTTCCAGTAGCATGTCCAATTTCTATTCGGTGTTTTTTACCTCTATGTCCTCCAAGAGAGATTTTATTAATTAATCTTTCAACAACATTTATTTTTCCTTGTCCAAATTTAACAACATTTCTTCCTTGACCTTTTAAAATTAATTTAGGTTCTAAATTAATTGAACCTTTTAATCCAGGATCTTTAACTTCAATTTCAGAAATATCCCATAAATCAAATATTTTAAAATTCATCTTCTACCCTTTTCAATTTTCTTTTGCACAAGTCTATGCAAAGGTTGATCATTTACTTTAAGAATTTTATATCTAATCCCAGGAATATCTCCTTTAGATCTTCCTTGTTTTCCACCAATTCTCTCAATCATAACTTCATCATGTTCATCAATGAATTTTTGTCCAAGATTTCCAGGAATAAAAGCAGAAACTTGTTTACCATTCTTTGTTAATTGAATTCTACAACATTTTCTCATAGCAGAATTTGGTTGTTTAGCCTCTTTTTCAAATTTTTTAAGAACAATTCCTTTTGCTTGATTTGCACCCCCTAAAGGATCTGATTTAGCATAAAGATTCAAAGTTCTCACTTTATATTTTCTACTTTTCCATCGGAATTTTTTCCGATCCTTCATTTTTTTTAATGCGTTTTTTAATCCCATTTTAATAAGGTTTTATAATTATGTTTAAGGAAGTTGATTTAAAAACTTTTGGCTTTGTAAAAGGGTTCAAACAATCTTTAATTCTTTATTAAAAAAATCTTCAACTATCTTTTGCATTTCTAAAAATCTTCTTTTATTCCTTCCTAATAATGCTGCTTTATTCTGACTTCCTGCAGTTATTGTTATCAAATCTTCTGCAATTGTAATATTCTTAAAACTAATTGGATTGATTATAGATTGAATAAACCTCTCAGCATTTCCAATTCCCAAGGGGGTTGCAACAATTCTTATTTTCTTTTTTAAAATTTGATTAATTTTTTTTAAATTAGAATTATCTCTTCCTAAAGCTTTTGATAAGAAAGGCCTTGGAACACAGAAAACAATCATGTTATTGTAATTAAAAAGAAATCTAGTTCTTATGCCTGTTATTTTTTCAAATAGATTTAAATATCTTATCCCTTGCATATCAATTGTTCTTGTCATCGTTTATAACTCATTATATTGGCTTTGTTTTTAAAATCTCTTATTTAAAATTAAGAGTTACTTTTTTCAACAACCTCTGATTTAGCTAACTTTTTATCTTTATTTTTCTTTGTTAAAGGCCCAATTACATTTACCAATAAACCAGGTAAACCAGTACCCACAGGGACGGGTTGATTTAAGATTATGTTTTCAATAACACTAGATAATTTATCTTTATGCCCTTTAATAATTGAATTAACAAATTGTTTTATTGGAGTTTCAAAAGTGGCTCTTGCAAGAATAGAAGATTTTTGAGCAATAATTCCCATTCTTGTAACACCTTTAACCTCTCCAGTATTAGTCATGGCATCTGAGATTAATTTAAGATGTCTACCATCAATATCTAAACCTTGTTTTTTAATAACTCCTTTAATTTCATTAATTATTAATTGTCTTGCAGTTTCAATACCAAAAACTACAGCAACTTCATGAATGTCATTAGAAATTAATTTATTTTTATCAACTTCTTTAAGTTCAATTATCTCTTTTAAATTTGTTCCAAGAGTAATGATCACAAAATTAACTCCTCTTTTAACAATTAATATTTGTTGAACACCTTTAACTCCAGAGATTATAGTTTTCTTTAATTTTTCTTTTAATTGGTAAATTTCTTTAAATCCTAAATCATCTAAACTTAGAGATAAGTTATTTGAACCTTCTTTAATATTATATCCCATATCATTTAATCTTTCAACAATTTTTTTAATTGAAGTGTGAGTTCTTTTTAATCCAACATTATCTATGACAATTTTAATTTTCTTATTTGAGAAATCCAAATTAATTTCAGAAGCAATTTCTTTCAAAGTAACTTCCTTTATTTTTTCAGCAAGTATTCTAGCTTGTTTTTCATTATCATATTCTTTATTTAAAAAAATCTCCATTTTTGGTGATGAAGGTTTTTTACGTGCATCAAAAATTTCAATTAATCTTGGAAGGCCTTCAGTAACTTGCATTTCTTGAACACCTGCCATATGGAATGTTCTTAAAACCATTTGTGTTGAAGCTTCACCAAAACTTTGTGCAGTTACAAGTCCAACAGCTTCTCCTGGAGAAACCTCTTCTTTTAAATGAAGCTTAGAAACATCTAAACCGTCTTCACCATAAATAAATTGAATAATATTATTTCCACTATCTCTTATAGTTTTATCGTATTCCACCCTTATATCTTGTAAAGCATTTGCAAGTCTCCTATATAAATAACCTGATTTAGGAGTTCTAAGAGCAGTATCCATAAGAGAATCTCTTCCAGTTATTGCTTGAAAAAAGAATTCATCTGGTCTTAAACCTTTAATAAATGGACTTTTAATAAATCCTCTTGCCTTTGGTGATAAATCTCCTTTCTTGAAAAATGCCAAGGTTCTTCCAGTATAACCAATATCAATTCTTCCGCCTGCAAAAGCTTGCTGACCAACACAAGAAGCCATCTGAGTAATATTTAAAATATTTCCACCTCCACCTGATTTAATCATATAATTAACAGGGTTCTTCTCAGGGAATTCTTTTTTAACAATTGAACCAATTTTTGTTCTAATTTCATTTAAAACTCTTAACATAGCAATTTCTCTTGATTCTTCTCTTGTTTTACCGGGAATTACCTCTAAAGTTTCATCTTGATAAGATTTAATTATTGCTTCTGCTTTTTGTTCTGATTCTTTTATAACCTTATTTCCTGCTTCAATTAATTTTTCATCTAAATCTAAATCATCTACAGAAGTAGTTATTCCTCTTTGAGATAAGTAATTTTTACCAATATTAAATGCCTTTCTTATAATATCAAATGTTTCTTTTCTTCCAACTTTTTTATCTAGTTCTTTAATTAATTCCCCGTCTTCATCTC
>Ga0075125_10001703_pt1 | contig 10718 bp, 15 predicted proteins | sample AntAceMetag02UKN_FD_69810 | JGI IMG/M metagenome (GOLD analysis project Ga0075125, IMG submission 69810) | Saline lake microbial communities from Ace Lake, Antarctica - Antarctic Ace Lake Metagenome 02UKN | ecosystem: Environmental > Aquatic > Non-marine Saline and Alkaline > Saline | place...
AGGTCGGCGCATTCTACTGTGAATCCGTAGTTGGTGTTGTTGATTAGGAAAGATTTGATTATGTTGTCTTGACTGAATTTTTGGATGTCCACGTATCCTATGGTGTCGTTCATGCTTTTACTGATTTTTAGGGTGCTTTGGTAGCAGTTTCCTCCGGTGTAGTCTTGGAGTGTCCAAGTGTATTCGCTTGTTTCGTTGGTGTTGTTGGTGAGTATGTAGTCGGCGTTTAGTTGGTAGTCGCTGTCTTGTCTTGTTCTTGGTGGGAATGTGTTGACGTTGACGCTGTACTTGGGTCTTTCCTTGGTTTGTATTACACTGTATCCACTGTCTCCAACTGTGTCTGTGAGGTTTACAGTGAATGTGCTGTAGCTGTCGCAGTAGACGTTCATGGTTGCGGGGTTTGTGGTGAAATTAAATAGTTCATTGGTTGTTTCATCCTTGTATGTCCATTTACGTAGGTAGTGTCGTTCCCAATCGTCTATTTCTACGTTTAACTTGTTTTCTACTGCATCTGCCTCGAAATCTAGGGTTTGTGATAGTCCTGTCCCGTTTAAACGGATTTCAACGTATGCACCGTATGTTGGGCATGTTCCAATACATATGCTGTTGCATCTTAGGTTTAGGTTGTTACTGTTGTCTATTCCTGTGATGTTGAATGCGCAGGTTCCGTTGACTATTTTTATGTCATAGTTTATTGGGCTGGATCCGTTCCAGTAGCAGTCTCCAAATATGTTTTGGTATATTCTATCGTCTCCACTTCCTATGCTGTAGCAGCTTGTGTCTCCTATTAGTGTGGCTCCAAAGTTGATTTGTGTGTTTTGGTTGTTTGGTATTGTGATGTTTACAAAGAAGTCTTCAGTGGTCCGGCATGAGGCGTTTACTGTTGTGCCTAAAAATATTAGGATGGTGAGTATTGTTAGTATCTTCATATTATAGTTTCCTCCTGTTGCCCGGGTATTCCACTGAATGCGATGTAGAACATGAATCCACCGAAAAGTAGTATGCTTCCGTACCAGAATTGGGTGCTGACTTGGTTGACGATTGTTGTCCCGTATTGTCCGATACTTAGTTGTGCTACTGCGTTGGGGAGTTTGGTTTCTATGATGGGGCTGAATATGCCGTATGCAATGTATGTTGTGAGTAATAATATGGCTCCTGCGAGTTGTTTTCCGAATATATCCATTATCTATTCTCCTCCCCGGGTGGCTGCCGCGACTATCCATACGAGTGTGCCGTATGCGAATAGGAATAGGACTGGTGTGAAGCTCCAGCTTCCGTCTAGCATTCCCATGTTTTCTGCGTTGGCGCCTGCCTCTACTAGTGGCGTCGATATTTTGTCGATGATTTCGTTGAATATAATGTATATGAATGTTATTGTGAGTAGGGCTAGGCTTGCGCTGGTGTATGTCCAGGTCCAACTGAATTGGCCTCGCCTACTTCTCGTTATGTTTTTCAATATTTCTTGTTTTTCCACCCGTTTTTGCATTTGGTGGTTGTTTCTCCTTTGCGTCTTCCTGCCATTGCGGTCCGCTTGTATTTGTACATTTTCATTTTATCCGTAGATTACGTTTGCGTACTTGTATTTGGGTCTTGTCCGTTGTTTATTGTATTTTCGGTGTATTTTTTCATCTGTTTTGATGAGTTTATCGAGTTTTTTTTCGATCCTTTTAAGTCTTGTCTCTTCTTCATCCATTTTTTACCATCGTAGTGTTTTGATGATTTTATCGATTTTTTTGGCTTTTTTGATGTCTGTGGTGATTATTTTGTGGTTGTGTAGTGTGTAACTATGATTTGGTAACCGGATGGCTTGGCTTATTCCGAGGCCGTCACTGTATTCTTTGAGTGGACGGTTGATGTAGCTGTAGCCTTTGCGGCGTTTCATATAGGGGTCTACCTTGATTTTCATAGGAACTTATCTAGTACTGTACGGCCTTTTGCCACATACGCTCGCTGGTATTTTTTGCGGTTGCTTGTGTAGCTGGTGTCACTGAATACGTAGCTGTCGAGGTTCATATCTAGTGTTGTGCTGCTCATTTTCTTGCTTTTTTGTGGTGTGTAGAAGTTGAATATACTTCTTGTACTCTGCTTCTGTGTTGGTTTTTGGTGTGTTTTGAGTATGGATGCTGTGGTTAAACCTACTTCTGTGGTTGGGAATTTGTAACTTAGTTTTTGACTTACTTTTTGACGTGGTGTTTGACGTAGTTTAGGAATCTGTGACTGCTTAATCTTTGGTGTTTGTCGTATTCCTGGTATCTGTAACTGTTTTAAACTTGGGATATTAAGTTTTTTACTTGAAATATCGGATTTAATCCTGCGTTGAGTTCTTGTTTGCGTGTATATTGTGCGTGTGGGTGGTAGTCGTTGTGCTATGAGTTCCCCGATTATGAGTGGGAACGCACTTCGGACGCTTGCACGTGGTACTGCGGCTGCGAATGCGTTGAAGCTTGGCGTGATTACTCCTGCTGCTGATCCACTCGCCTTTAATGCGGCCTTTAATGCTTTGTCTGGACTGGGTGGTTTGGATATTGTTATTAGGTTACTTGTTCCTTTGCGTCCTAGTCTCCCATATTTCTTGTTTATATTGTCCCATACACCTTTTAAACCGCGTTTTTTAGCGCTTTTTTTGGCTTCGGCTTGGAATGTTTGTTCTAGGTAGTCTATATTTTTTCTTTGTTCGAAAATGTTTTTGAATGTGTCTCCCCGTCTTCTACCGTATACATCTTTTATAACGATTTTTTTGGTGTCGAATGCTCCGATTCCACTTGGGTCTCCTAATGTATTTGGTAGTTTATTTAGGTTTATTTTTTGTCCTGGTTTGTTGAAGTTTGAATAGAATTCGTTGGTTACGTATTCACTTGTCCGTTTTCGTCCGCCTTTTCCAAATACTTTGTTACTCCAACTTCCATCTATTAACTGTGTTAGAGGCCTTTTACGCACAATTTCTACTTCTCCTCTTGGGAAGTTACGGAATGCACTGCTGTATCTGTCTACCTTGGGGGGTTTGACTATATTGTAATCTTGAATAAATCGTGTGGTTTTGTCTGGAAACACTTCTACCTTCATATTTGGGGTTCTTGGTGGGGGTTTTAACCTGCTTCCGTATTTAGTTTTGGGTCCTTTGAATGTGTCACTGAAGACCCGTATTTTATCGACTTTCTGGTCTACTACAATGTATTCTGATCCTGTGTCGCTTCTTCCTAGGTTCATTCCTGTTCCGCGGTCGTAGGCTATTTTTTTGTTTAAATCTTTTTCGAGTCTTTTGGTGTCGATTATGTCTTTGAATTTTTTCTTATTTATCTTTGGTTGAGCCTTTATTTTGGCTTTTTTAGGTGTTTTAGGAGTTAATATGTTTAGTCCTCCAGTGTATGATTTTATACTTAGTGGTTTTTGTAGTGTGAGTTTTTTGAGTGGGTTTTGTAGTCCCTTAAATTTTCCAAACGGTTTTAGTAATGTTTTTTCTCCAGTGAATGATAGGGGACTTTTAAATCCTTTTACGGGTGGCTGTAAATATGTGGCTATATTACTTGGTTTTGGAGTTAACGCTTTGTCTATTCCACTGTAGAGTGCTCCTCCAAGGTATAGACTGGTTGATTCGGTTGCTATTGCGACGCCGGCGGTTTCGTATGCGCCTCCTTTCTGGAATGATTGTTTTCGGAATCTTTTTTCGTATTCTGTGATGGTTGCGTCGCTAAAGCCTTTTTGTTCGAGTATTTTTCTTTTAGCGTATTTTGCTCCGTAGTAGATTGGTATGGCTGCTGGTCCTGCGATTGGAAAGTTGAACTGGGCTTGTAGTGGTTCTTTTACTGGTATTCCCATGAATGATTCTGGAGCGTATTTGATGATTCCCCTAGTTTTTTGGTAGTATCCTTTTGCGACTGGTTCTACAATTTTTTTGGAGACTGTGTATCCTATGTATCCTCCGACGCCTGAGACTATCCCTTTTCCTACTGCGGCTGTTTTCCCTAATAGTGTGGCTCCTGATGTGGCTTTACTGATTCCTCCTATGCTTGCCCATGATGCTAGTTCGTAGTTGAAGTTTTGTGGTAATCCTTCTATTGGTGCTTGAGTTTTTGTTTGTCGGTAACTGGTCTCTATTATCTCTTTTTTACTTGTTTTAACCTGTTTTATAGTTTTTCTTGGTTTTGGTGTGAGGTCTGTTATTGACTTGAATGGGTTGAGTGCTAGGTCGTCTTTCTGTTTTCTTTCATATTTTTGTATTTCTCCTAGTGTTACGCCTGCTGTACGTAGTTGTCGGTTGTAGTCTGCCGTGTTTTGTCGGTTTTCTCGGGCGTATTGGTTGAAACTAAATTTGTCGGCTGCTTTTTTGGTCTTGAATTCTTTTATTTTGCCTGTTTTGTTGTCTTCGACTGTGTATGTGGCTTGTGTCGTGTATTGGTCTTTTTGTGGTGTTGGTATGAGTCCGGTTTCACGTGGTATACGTGCGGTCCTCTGGAATATACGTCTGGCTCCGAGTTCTCTGGCTGCCTCTGGGGTTAATGATCCTCCCATTGCGCCTCCGTATCCTACGTTGAATACACGGTTTAGGTCTCTGATTCCTCCGCCTCCGCCTCCTGTTGATACGGCTTCTCGGTATGTTTTCCCTGGTTGTAGGGGTCCTAGGTTGACTGCTTCTCCTAGTGGCGCTGATTTAATCCTTTCATAGACTACTTTCCCGCTTTTTAGGGTTTTTTTGCGTAGTTCAGTGCTTTCTTTGAATTTGTATTTTTTGGGTGCTAGGAGTCTTTGCCCTTCAAGTCCATAGGCTCCTGCTACCAACTTACTTGGAGCACCACCTTCACTGGCTTCGAGTGTGTATTTGCCGCGTTTGTATATATCCGATGGTCGGTCTCCTGTGAATGACGGGTATTTCTCTGCGGCTGCGCGTTCTAGTTTTCGGATTTCTTTTCTTTGCGCAGTATTTCTTTCTCTGGTGCGTTTGCGGTCGAACCTGTCCATTGCGCGTTCGCTCACACTTTTCCGGCTGCTTCTGACTGCGGCTTCGAATGTGCTTGATACGCCGCCTCCTGTTTGTCTTGGAGCGGTGGGTGTTCCACGTGATACTGGTGTTTTGCCTAGTCGTGTGCGTCGTTCGAGTGCGCGGTCTTCTGCGGCACTTCGTTTGTCTCGCTCTATTTTGGCTTGTTTTTGTCTAGCACTTTCGAGTGCGCGGGCTTGGCTTCGTACTGCGGATTGTGCGGCACGGTATTGTGCTTCTACTCGTCTGAGCGCGGATGAACTCATTTTACTGCGGTTTATTCTAAAGATTTGAGTTCCTACCCTATAAGTCCCACTCTTTAACGCCATATTTTTTAGAATCGTATATTGTCCATGAATAAGTTTCTCTTGTTTTGTTTGTTTTCACGTGCTGATAAACTATTGTCGGTAAGCGCGTAATCATCTAGGTAATCACTTGTTTCACCTTTTTTTTGCTCGAACTGGTAACTAGTTTTTTTGACGCGCTGGTATCTTTCCATTGTGCGTTCGCTTGTTTTGGTGTCGAAATTCCTTAAATCCGCGTAACCCTTATATGCCTTGTATTTAGCCCTTCCACTGACGGTATTTGGAAAAGTCATTGTAGTACTAAACGCTTTATCAATGCTAATTGCTCGTTTACTCCTTTTCTTTGTATTAGGGTTATATCGCCTCTTTTTCATTGTCGTTCTCCTACTATGTATGGGTCCATGTTTCCTCCTTTGAGCATGGTTTCGCCTCCTTTCCGGAAGTTGGTGAGGACCCGGTAGAAGGTTAGTAGCGTCATCATGATGAAGTTAGCCCATGTTAGCCAGTATAAGCCGATGTCCCCGTACCAATCCCCCATCTCGTGATCGTATACTATAATGTTGGTACTGCCGTATCCGACGTAATGAACCTGTACCATTGAATATGCGGTGGTTAGCCAGAAGAGTGCTGCGAACATGCTGAAATAGTATTCGCGTTTAAACGTGAAAGCGCAGATAGTAAATATTACGGCGGTAACCCATTGCAGTATCAGTAGTGTTAATTCCATCGTATGTAATGGTGTATGTTTTTATAGTGTTTTATGGATTTATAAAAGGTTTAGTGGTAAAACACAACATTAAACCAATTATTTTTTTTATCGGGCCCGTCCTAGAAGTGTTACAATTGCTAGGATAATGATTGCTGCCAAAACCACTGGACCAATGCTCATAACCGAGAATCCACTGTATGCGGATGTCGTGATATTTGAGAGTGACGCGGTAGCTTGGGTTGTGGTGATTATTCCTGTAGCGCTTGATTCAAAACTTCCAAAAACTAAAACGCCGACGATCACAATAATTGCAAAACTCATCATCATGAAGATTGGCGCTACTTGGGTTTGCCCCTTACTCGTCTTCAATTCCATCTTTTTTTTTAAAAGGTTAGGAGTTTCTTTAGGGTCTCTACTCCCGAAAAGACAATGTCCTTATCTATCTCCTAGCCAGTAATGACACTATCGCCAAGATGACGACGGCTGCTAAAACGATCGGAGCAATAGATACAATGTTGAAACCATTGTAGGTGTTGCTGGTCACGTTTGAAACAGCGGCAGTCCCCGCGGTCGTGAGACCGATAGAGGCGGCTGCACTGTCAAAGTATGAGAACACGATAACACCGACGATAATTGCGATCGACAGTACAACAAATGCTATCACACCGGACTGGCCTTGGAACTTTCCAAGTTTCATGTCCATAAATTGTATGTAGACGGAGGTAGTATATAAACCTTATATACAGTATATAAGAACTGGCTTTATATGTACGCTCGTGTACATGATTGTACGAGAGAGTATGTTTCATGTTGATAAAGAAGCCAAAAAAATCCGGCCCGAAGTCTACCCCGAAATACACGCCTGGACAATGGACAACGTACCCGGCAAAAACTACGCAGACAAAAACCATGCACTCGCCTGCTTCTACAAACGACACTACGGCAAACCACCAATCGTCACCATCAGCCAAGACGTCATCGAAGAAGTAAACAAAGTAATCAAAGAAATGAGGCTATAAAATGGGATTCTGGACAGGAAAAACATACGGACAATGGACTAAAGACGCCAGTGAAAGACACACAGAAAACGACATGGACAAGTGCGATAAAGAAACACTTAAAGATGGTTTAAGATACTATCGCAAAGGATTCAACCTATTTCAATACTTATTTGTTATAACATTTTTATTATGCGCTGTATTCTACACAAATTCAGAACTATATTCAGACAGTTATGACAATATGAAAGAACGTAAAGACAATGAATTCAAAAACATGGAAGCTGTCAAAGATACTAACTTTAAAAACATGGAAGCTAACAAAAACGCTGAAATAAACTTGTACGAGAAGACATTCACCATAATTGGAGAAAAAGAATGCGAAAAAATAGGAGAAAAACACAGTGGATTCAGTGAAGTAGACGGTCAAGGAGTGGTATTCCATTGTGAAACGCAAATCATAGCATACACAAGATAATAAAATGAGTGAAGAGGAGTACATCGAGGAAGGAGGCCAAGATCAAATGGGATACCCCGAACCAAGCGCGGGAATGCCAGAAAACCCAGGCATAGAACAAACCAAGTTCCTCAGCGAAAACGAGGTATTCGAGTATGACGAGCGCGGCGCAATAATCGGAGGAGACCTTCCACCCATAATAAAACACTACTTCTGGGCGTACTTAGCCAAAGACATGGTACTAAGTTGGATCAGAAGCGATAAAGACGTCCGTAAAGTCATGCAAAAACTAGAAATAAACATTAAAAGCTTCCGTATGAGCCTTGAGCCGGGACAATTCGACATGGAAATGCTCAGACACCTAGACAACCTAAGAGCAATCTTATTCATGAAGATCCTACGTTCATATGAGGGATTCGAGAGGCGTCAACAGAGCACATCTATCCACCATAACATCGTGGGACAAATGGACAACCCCGCCACCAGGAAACAATCTGGGGTTAGTAAGTGGGTAGGAGGAATGTTCGGACAATGATTTGGTTTGAATACATTATACTACTTTCCATAATAGCAGCATGGATATTTAGAAAACAAATAATAAACAAGATAAAATGATTTTTTGGCAGATACTAAACGGGATGCTCGGACTCAATATACCGGCAGAAACACTATTTTGGACATACGACATACTACTAATATTTGTGGGACTAACATTTTTAATCCTCTACCTATTCGCATGGGACATAATCATCGTCTGGCTCCGCGCATGGTGGCAAAAAAAACCAATATTACTCGAGTGGACCAAAGCCAAACAGTGGAAGTTCAAGATACCAGAACTCAACAAAGCAGTCCCAGACGTCCTAAAATTGGATGACGGCAAACGAATAGTCCAACTCAGGCGTGAAAGCGTAGGACTAGGCCCACACAAAATACCACTCGTACTAATGGCGGCAGAATTCCCAGCCACCATATCTCCAACCGAAATCGAGGGAGACCGCTACTACACACCAGAAACCCACTTCTGGGGAGTACCATTCAACAATGAAGTAATCAAAAGCACACCGTTAGAGCCGGAAGAAGAAAAACGCCTACAAGAAATAAGAAACAACCTAAACAAAGAGAAATTCATGAAAGAATACCCAGACTACACCACACAAATCGAGCAAGAACTATACGAACTAGAAGCCAAAGTCAACAGATGGAACAACAGGCAACTATACGTACGTTACCCAGAACACACCACAAACGTATCAGAGTTCGTGAGCTTCCAGAAAATCAGTGTAAGCCCAGAGTTAATTTCAAGTTACGCCGAAGACCAAGTAATCGAGGCGAAAAACGATTACCACAACCCCTGGAGCATGGTAAACATGCAGATCCTAATACCGCTCGTCATGGTTATCGCCATCGCATACTACATAATCAGCCAACAAAACATTGCAGCAGGCGGATACGACGCCGCCATGCAAAGCGCACAAGCATACCAGGCACTACTAGAACGCTGCGGAGACGTTGCAATAGAAAACGCCACCATATTAAGTAACGGACCTAAAATCGGGGGAGCCATACAATGAGTGGCGGCAAATTCAAATACAGCAAAGAATTAGCCCAAAGAAGCAAAGAACGCAGTGGACAAAATAGTGGAGAATATATGATAAATGTATCTCTACAAAACAACGAAACAATAAGTAGATTAATCTTTATGTTAAGCCATGAAGTAGTTCAACTATCAAACACCATACCAGAAAAGACAAAAACTAAAAACCGATATAATAAACGTTTAAGCCAGGCTCAGAATAGTTCATACCTTCCAGTAAAAAATTTATTTGAAGAATTATTCCTTACAACTAATGGACATTGTGAAAAATACATTTTAACAACCCAAAAAAAAGATTATATCACACTAATACCAGAATGTGAAAAATTACTTGAAATACCATACCATCGTATGAATCTAAAAATATTTTGTAATAAAATAAAGAAATATATTAAAATGCTACAAGTTACTGGTATATTCCCGATAACCGCCCAATACAGTGAAAGAGACGGATACAACAGCCTATACACACAATGACCCAACAGATTAGCACGTTCGAAGAGTTTGGTTACTTCATGGCAGACATCATCGAAAAAAAGAACATAGCCCAAGATGAAGACCAAGTCATACTCTGCTGCGGATACGAGGGAACAGGAAAAAGTACCTTCACAATCGCACTCTACTGTCTAATCTGCTACATACGCAAAATAAAACCAAGGAAAGAACTCATATTCTACGAGTGGCGCGAGTATTTGATGCGGAATTTATACGCGATGATAGACTCACTTAACAAAAGCCCAAAACATTTAGTAGAAGAAGTCATGGGAGAACTCGAGATGACAACCGAAATGCTCGACATACCAGATGGTATGTACCTACCCAAAGCCGGTGATGTCATGTGCTATGATGAGGCCGGAACCCAAGCATTCAACCGCGACGCAATGAGTAAAGGCAACATTAACCAAGCCAAACTCTTGATCGCCAACCGTTTCCTCAACCTCGTCCACATCTGGAACGTACCACACCCCGGATCCGTCGACCTATACACGCGCGAACAACGAACCAAAATAATGATCCTCGTCGACGCCATATACACCAAAGACCTCAAACAAAAGATACGTTCGGTGTATGTCTGGGACAAAGAAGGATACACCCAGATACTCGAGATGAGTGGATGGAAGAGTCTTGTAAAAAAACCACGTTACCTCGCAAGTAAGGTGAAGCCGGCCATGGTGATGAAACTACCACCCGACCTGCCAGAGTGGATCCCCAAAGATATTATGGAATACTACAACACCAAAAAGAAAGTCTTCAACATCAGGCAAGTACTCACCATGAAAAGTGACATCGACGGGGATGACAAAGAAAAACCAGAGAAAGAAGTTAAAGACAATGTCGGCGACCTAGTTCAAGAAGGAGAAAAAATGAAAGACTGGGTGAAACGAACCAATCTCAGCCCAAATTATTATAACAACTATGGAGGAAGCAGAAAATGGAAGAAGAAGATGTAGTGACAACGTTTTTCCCCCCGGAACCAAGGATAAAATATGTTGACAGTGGACTTGGAGTATACCTAGCAGACAAAAACACGATATACCTCAATAAATGCCTCAAGAAAGACAAATACATGCACGATAAAGTGTTAGCCCATGAACGATTTCACACACACTCAACGGACATGCTCACAGACGTCCTATACGACCTAAAACCTGATATATCACTGTTTTGGTATAGCTTAAA
>Ga0075125_10001707_pt1 | contig 10709 bp, 11 predicted proteins | sample AntAceMetag02UKN_FD_69810 | JGI IMG/M metagenome (GOLD analysis project Ga0075125, IMG submission 69810) | Saline lake microbial communities from Ace Lake, Antarctica - Antarctic Ace Lake Metagenome 02UKN | ecosystem: Environmental > Aquatic > Non-marine Saline and Alkaline > Saline | place...
GCCAAGGAATTGAGAGGCGTTGCCGATAAGATGATAACTCTGGGCAAGAGGGGAACTCTTCATGCGAGGAGACAGGCACTGTCTTTTATAAGAAGCAGCCAGGTTACAAAAAAAGTATTTGAGGAGTTATCATCCCGGTACGTTGAAAGGGCTGGTGGATATACAAGGATAGTCAAAATAGGTAACAGAGAAGGTGATGATGCCCTTCTCTCCATGATAGAATTAATGCCGGCGGAAGAGAAGAAGAAAAGTACAAAAAAGAGAAAAGCCGCTAAATAGCAATAACATAAGTTGGTTTTGCTGGTTTTAAAGGGCAGGGGATCCTGCCCTTTTTTTATTTCTTGATTTTTCCACGAGAGTAGCTATAATCAATCTCACTATTTCTGATAGAGGTCTTTTCATACGGATTTTAACGATGACAGGGAGGCTATGAGTCATGGGAGAAGAGAAAATTGGCGAGGTAATGAAGTTTTTTGCGAAGCCCAGCGTCGCAGCGGTCAAGATTACATCGGGAGAATTGCTGGTAGGTGATACGGTTAAATTTACCGGGCATACCACGGATTTTGAAGACAGAATTGGCTCAATGGAAATTGATAACAAACAGATAGAAAAGGCGACAGTGGGTGATTATATAGGTATCAAGATTTCTGACCGTGTTCGCCCTGGGGATGAGATGTTCAAGATTATTCCGGAGTAATTCTAATCCTGTTAAGAGGAACGTTTTTCGATCAGACATGGATTGAATCCCCGGTGATTGATCTATGCGATAGGAAGTTTTGAGGGCCATGGGTTATAGTATAAATCCCATGGCCTTTTTGTTTGGAGCGTGTGCATGCAGAACCCTCTCTCGTATCTGGAAGGATTGAAACAAAAGGGGATCAATTTAGGTCTTGGACCCATATCCAGGCTTCTCAAGAGTCTTGGAAATCCCCAGAATGAATATAAGGCGATCCTGATAGGGGGGACCAATGGCAAGGGGTCTACCGCGGCGATGCTCTCTTCCATATTAGCCCAGGAAGGCATGAATGTTGGGCTCTACACTTCCCCGCACCTGTGCGATTTCAGGGAACGGATAAGGGTCAATAACGAAATGATCCCGGAGGATACGCTTTATACACTCATAGATAAAGTGCGGGAGGAGATCAGGGAGAACATTACCTATTTCGAATTTGCCACTGCCCTGGCATTGCTGTACTTTTCTCTGTGTAAGGTGGATATCGCGGTTGTTGAAGTGGGTATGGGGGGGAGACTCGATGCTACAAACCTTGTTTCTCCCATGGTCTCCATAATAACCAATATTTCCATGGAACATCAGAAATATCTGGGCAATGACCTGGAATCGATTGCCGGCGAAAAAGGAGGAATCATAAAGAAAGGAGGGGTATGTGTAACTGCTGTCAGCAGACGAAAAGCCATCGATACCCTTGAAAAAATTTGTCGTCAGAGGGAGGCTGTGCTCTATAGAATCGGCAGGGATATAAGAGTCAGGAGCTCTGGGCGGGCAAGTTTTTCCTACTATGGAATTAATAAGCGCTACAGTGGCCTCAATATTTCTCTTTCCGGCAAACACCAGATTAAAAACGCTGCCCTGGCCCTTGCGGCCATTGAAATCCTGACGGCAAAAGGTGTAGGAATCAACGATACATCCGTGGTAGAGGGATTAAGAGATGCCCGGTGGGAGGGGCGTCTGGAACTTATCTCGCGTGATCCCCGAATTGTCTTAGATGGCGCACATAATCCCGCAGGTATTTCGTCTCTGTGCAACGCCCTGGTGACAGACTTTTCTTACCGAAGATTGATAGTCGTATTCGGTGTACTTCGTGATAAGGACTACTCCCGGATGTTGAAGCGATTACTTCCCCTGGCGGATAAAATTGTACTTACGAGACCGAAAGAAGAACGAGCCGCGCGTACAGAGGATTTATTGCCGGTCGCTTCACTGTATCATGGTCATATTGAGGTCGTAGACGATTCGGCAGAGGCCCTTGCCAGGGCCCGTTCTCTTGCCGGTGCGGACGATCTTGTGTGCGTCACCGGTTCACTCTATCTTGTAGGGGAAATAAAAAAACACCTGTGTTTTGGCCTTCCGAAAAACAGGTTTGTGTGATAGTAAATCAGCTTTCTGTATATCTTGTCTGAGGGGATGCCTTGTGAAAAAAGGATGTATACTGATTTTCACGTTAATGTTTTTGTTTTTGTGTGGGAAGGCTTCCCTCGCTTCTGTACCGGATATGCCGAAACGGGTGGATATAGAAGCGGATAGCCTGGCATATGATAAAGATACCGAAACATATCGGGCCCGTGGCAATGTTATTATTTCTTTTGAGGGTGGTTTTATTAAGGCCGATGATGTCAAATTGGGCAGGTTGAAGAATGAAGCGACGGCCGAGGGACATGTATTCATAAAGAGTGGCAAGGATATCCTTGAAGGAGAAAAAGCCCAGTTTAATATTGCCGACGAGACCGGAATCATATCCGACGGAAAGGTGTTTTTTGACAAGAATCACCTTTACCTGAGAGGAGAAACAATTGAGAAGACGGGCGACGCGTCCTATTTCCTGAAGGAGGGCCAGGCAACAACCTGTGACGGTGAGGACCCCGACTGGATGTTTACCGGCAGAGAGGTGGAAGTTACCGTTGATGGATATGGAACTATTAAACATGGTACCTTCCAGGTAAAAGGTATCCCCATTTTTTATCTCCCCTACATGATATTTCCTGCCAAGACCACCCGGCAGACGGGCCTGCTGTTTCCCCGTATCGCCTATTCGCGTGACAAACTAGGCTGGGATGTTGGAATTCCCTTTTACTGGGCGATTTCAGAGAATGCCGACGCGACCTTTTATCAGCGCTATATGGACAAGAGGGGCTTCCAGGAGGGAGCGGAACTGCGATATATTATTGGTGAAGATTCGCATGGCACACTGTATGGCGATTATCTCAATGATACCATGGATGTATCGGAGACCGAAGGGGTTGCCACTCTGCACAGGGACTGGAAAGAAAGCAATAAACGTTGGTCGTATTACCTGGACCACGAGACGACATTCAGTCCGGGCTTTTACCTGAAGACGGATATAAAAAGGGTATCTGACAGGTGGTATTTCAGGGATTTCGATTCGTACAACTATTATATATCGCATTACAGCGAGAATGACACAGGCACATTTAACGGTGTCTCATTCAAGGGCGACAAATCGCTGACCTCTCTGACCTCGACGGTTCGTCTCGTAAAGGAATGGGACCTGTTTAACGCGACAGCCCTTGTAGAATATACGGATAATTTCCAGAGCTGGTCTAACGACGAGACGCTGCAGAAATATCCGGAGGTTACATTTACCGGAATAAAGCAGCCCATTTATAATTCCCCCATCGATTTTGAGCTGGCATCGTCGTATGGTCATTATTACCGGACCACAGGATACCGGGGGGATGTCTTCGATGCATATCCGGTCTTTTCATGGCCCCTGAGTTTTGGTGATTATCTGGAATGTACTCCATCCCTGGGGTTGAGGGAGACAACGTGGGAGAGTTCGTACAGCGGTCTTGCCGCTGCGGGGAAGTTGGACAGGGCTGGCAGCCGCGAACTGTACACCGCGGGAGCGACCCTTTCCAGTGAGGTACACAGGATCTTTAACGTAGGAGGAAAGGTTGTAGACAAGATACAGCACGGTATCAGACCGGAGGTGGAGTACTCATATATCCCATATGTGTATCAGGATGACCGGCCTGATTTTCTCAGCGAGATAGCGGAGACAAATACGATGACTTACTCCCTCATCAACACACTGATTGCCCGGTTGAAAGATGAGAGTGGGGGGGTTGCCTACAGGGAATTCCTCAAATTCAAGCTGAGCCAAGCTTACGATATCAGGGAAGCAAGAAGAGATACCAGCGGATCTTTGCAACCCAGGAGACCGTTCGGCAATGTAAGCGCGGAGCTTGATTTTGATCCCTTTCAGTATTTTTCGCTTGATGCCGACGCGCAGTTCGACGTCAATTCGGGTGAATGGAAAGAAATAAATTCTACCTTCGATATCAGTGACCCTCGTGGTGATTCTCTGACCACCGAATACCGGTATACGCAAAATTCAGTGGAGGAGATCAATCTCTCTTTCAAGGGAAAGGTAACCCGGTCCCTTGATCTGATGTATATTCTGAGGAAAGACGAACTCGGCAGCAAAACCCTTGAAGCTACTTATGCTATAAATTATCACAGACAGTGCTGGAGCACAGAGTTCAGGTATTCCGATTCACCTGACGACAGGAGCTTTATGGTGGTCTTTTCTCTCTATGGTCTTGGTAAAATCGGCAAATTGACAGGTGGGTTGCCGGAGTGGTAATAATTTTTTAGATTTTTCCTTGACAAATACGTCGTAATTACATATTCTCCGCCTCTTTGAGTTTAAGATATAGGTGAATTTATGAAGACATACAGTGCCAGGAAGGAAAGCGTTGAAAGAGGTTGGTATCTTGTTGACGCTGACGGCAAAGTAATGGGCAGGCTCGCTGCCGAGATTGCAAGACGTCTGCGAGGAAAGCACAAACCCGTCTATACCCCGCATATTGACACCGGGGATTTTATAGTTGTGGTAAACGCGGAAAAGATTGTCTTTACCGGCAAAAAGCTTACCGATAAGATCTACTATCATCACACCGGTTATCCGGGAGGGTTGAAATCGACAACAGCCGACAAGATGCTGGCGGGGAAGCCGGAAGAACTTTTGCTCAACACCGTCAGGGGGATGCTCCCGAAAAACAGTCTGGGGAGACAGATGCTGAAAAAGCTTAAAGTATACAAGGGTGATAAACACCCGCATAAGGCCCAGATGGTCAAACTGCTGGAAGTATAGATCAGGAGATAAGGAATGTCAGTGAAAAGTTATTATGCTACAGGTAAGAGAAAATCCTCGATAGCAAGGGTATGGATGAAAGAGGGAAATGGCACCTTCGTAGTCAATAGAAGGAATTTCGATGATTACTTTACCCGTGATATATTAAAAATATTGATTTTGCAGCCTCTCGATATAACCGATAAATCAGGCAAGTTTGATTTCTATGTCAATGTAAACGGAGGAGGGGACAGCGGCCAGGCGGGTGCTATCAGACATGGTATATCCAAGGCCCTCTTGGCGTATGATGAAGAATTAAAACCCGTTCTCAAGAAGGCTGGTTTTCTTACAAGAGATGCCCGGGTAAAGGAAAGGAAGAAATACGGCCAACCCGGTGCGAGAAAGAGATTTCAATATTCCAAGAGATAAAATCAGCAATACACAGAGGGGGCTATGGCCCCCTTTTTTATTTGGAGGCAGTTTTCGTGTTAAAAGTGGGTATATACGGAGCAAGCGGCTATACCGGTCAGGAGCTTTTAAGGCTTTTAATCGGTCATCCCGATACGGATGTTGTTACCATCACTTCGAGGAAATTCAAGGGGATTGCAGTTTCTGAAGTATATCCGGCATTTGCCGGCATTACAGATCTGAAATTTGCTGATTCGTCTCCGGAAAATCTTATATCCTCCTGTGAGGTTGTATTCCTCGCTCTTCCACACGGCAAGGCCATGAAAGTGGCGCCGGAATTTGTCGCGGCCGGCATGAAAGTTATAGACCTCAGTGCTGATTTCCGTTTGAGAGATGTGTCGATATATGAAGAATGGTACACAAGGCACACCTCTCCCGATCTGGTGCGAAAGGCCGTCTATGGACTCCCCGAGTTGTACAGAAATGAGCTGAAAGGGGCATGTTTTGTCGCCAACCCCGGTTGTTATCCTACCGGGATTATCCTGGGGGTTGCACCCCTGCTGAAAGATGGGTGCATCGATATCTTGTCGATTATAGCGGATTCAAAATCAGGTGCAAGCGGTATGGGGCGTGAGCCGGAACTTGGATCGCTTTTCTGTGAGGTGAACGAGGGCTTCAGGGCATATAAAATAGGGTCACACCGTCACACACCGGAGATAGAGCAGGAGCTTGGACGCATTGCGAATAAGGCCATAAAGATTTCCTTTACCCCCCATCTTGTACCGGCAAACAGAGGGATCCTCAATACAATATATGCCGATCTTCACAGTAATATATCCGAGTCTGAACTATTTGGTATCTATCAGGAATTTTACGGTGATGAGAAGTTTGTAAGAATATGCAAACCGGGCAGCCTGCCGAATATTTCTTCGGTCAGGGGTTCCAACAACTGTGATATAGGAATCGTTGCTGACGGACGCACAGGAAGGGTGGTCATAGTGTCAGCCATAGACAACCTGGTAAAAGGTGCTGCCGGCCAGGCGGTGCAGAACATGAATCTTATGTGTGGATTTTCGGAGGACGCAGGCCTGAATCATATATCCCTGTTTCCTTAAGGAACCTGTGACAGTTGTCGTAGAGTTGACTACCTGTCACTGATTGGAAGATTATACCATGAGCTTGAAACTGTATAATACCCTTACAAAGAAAAAAGAAGAATTCGTTCCCATCGAAGAGGGGAAAATAGGTATCTATGTCTGTGGAATCACCGCATACGACGTGTGCCATATCGGACATGCTAGGTCGGCGGTGGTTTTCGATGTTATTTACAGATATCTGAGATATAGAGACTACGAAGTAACCTATGTAAAGAATTTTACCGATGTTGATGACAAGATTATCGGGAAAGCAAATGCGGAAGGGACTGATATATATAGTATATCGGAAAGATATATAAAGGAACATAACGAAGATATGGATCGTCTTGGAGTGGTCAGGCCCACGGTAGCGCCCAAGGCGACTGAGAATATAAATGGGATGATCCGGCTTATAGGCACTCTTATGGAAAAGGGGCTTGCCTATGTTGTCGATGGCGATGTGTATTATTCGGTTGAAAAATTTGAAGGATACGGGAAGCTGTCAGGCAGGAATCTGGATGATATGCTGGCCGGCGCCAGAATCGATGTAGATGAAAAGAAAAAGAATCCCTTCGATTTTGTGCTATGGAAGTCCAGCAAAGAGGGAGAGCCCTGGTGGGACAGTCCCTGGGGAAGAGGCAGACCGGGATGGCATATAGAATGTTCTGTGATGAGCCAGAGATTCCTTGGAGACACCTTTGATATCCATGGTGGTGGTGAGGACCTGATATTTCCACACCACGAAAACGAGATAGCCCAGTCCGAGGGCGCCACGGGGAAACCCTTTGCAAATTACTGGATACACAATGGTTTTATAAAAATAAAAAGTGAAAAAATGTCAAAATCTCTCGGGAACACCCTTACCATAAAAGAGATATTGGCCGCCTACCACCCGGAAGTGCTAAGATTCTTTATTCTTCAGAGTCACTATAAAAGCTATATAGATTTTTCAGATGCATCCATCGCCGAAGCAAGAGTGAGCATGGGGAGATTTTATACCACGCTGAAGAACATAAAGGATGCCCTTAATGAAGAAGTGGACCTCTCTAACACTTCCGAAAAAGATCTTTCCGGAGAGGATGAAAAGGTGTTCAAAAAAGCGAGCACGCTTCCCGATAGATTCAAAGAGGCCATGGATGATGATTTTAACACAGCCATGGCAATGGGTTACATATTTGACACTATCCGAATTATAAATAGATACATCTCAAAAAATTCCGCGTCCACCAGAGAATCCCTTTTTGTCCTGAACGAGGCGAGGGAAAATATCAGAGAGGTGGGCAAGGTGATGGGGCTGTTCCTGGAAGATCCTGATGAATACTTCGAAAAAGACAAAGCGAGGGAAGCCAGAAAATCGGGTCTGGATGTAGAAGAGGTGAAGCGGCTGATTGATGAGAGAAAAAAAGCAAGAGAATCCAAAGACTGGGACCGCGCCGATGAATTAAGAGACCTGCTGGCCGCCAGGGGAATCGTCCTGAAGGACACACCAACTTCCACCACATGGAAAGTGGAATAAGTAAACAGAGCCTTATTCTTCTATGACTATATCCACGATCTCAAACTTTCTGAGACCCCCCGGAGCATTAACCTGAACTTCATCCCCTACTTCTTTTCTAAGAAGAGCCTTGCCTATGGGAGAAGTGACTGATATCTGATTCCGGCTCATATCGGATTCGAATGGGCCTACAAGCTGATAACGTGTTACTTCCCCTGTGCTGATCTCTTCTATTGTCACAGTTGTTCCGAAAACAACCCTGTCGTCTGTCAGATCCTTCAGATCGATAACAGTTGACGTGGCAAGATTGTTCTCTATCTCCTGAAGCTTCCCCTGGATAAATGACTGTTTTTCCTTTGCCGCCGCATATTCGGCGTTTTCCGAGATATCGCCATGTTCCCTGGCCTCCTCGATATCCTTTATATTTGCCGGCACTTCGACCTTTTTCAGGCGGGCCAGCTCTTTTTTTAATTTTTCAAATCCAGGCTTTGTGATAGGAAACTTATTCATAGCAATTTCTCCAAGTTATGGCCGTTTTAACCAGCCGCCATAAAAATAGTAATGCACAGAGCCAGCATCATACTGGCTCCATGCATTAACTTCACTCATACACTATCTTTTATGCTTTTTCAATCTGTTATGTAAAAATTCTACAGGAATCCAACATGCTGCTATATTTATATATTTTGCGATTGATATTTTAGCATACTCATATTAGACTGATATGAAATCGGTTGCGAAGCGGTAAAATGAACCACGGTCGTTCGATACTATGAAAGAAGACAACAAAGTCCAGTACCCTATTCCCATCCGTGAGTGGTCGGAAGATGACCGCCCCCGGGAGAAACTGCTCAAATATGGGGAACATGCCCTCAGCAATGCAGAACTTCTGGCCATCCTGATCAGGACAGGAACACCTGGCAGGAGCGCTGTTGATATTGGAAGAGAACTGCTGCACAGATTCAAAACACTCCGCGCAATGAGCAGCGTCGATATTTCCGAATTCAGAAAGATCAACGGCCTCAAGAACGCGAAAATCGCGCAGATCAAAGCGGCCATCGAGCTGGGCAGGCGCATGCAGAGCGAGAAGAAGACACTCGCGGATCCCGTCAAACATTCCTCCGATGTGGCGAACCTGCTGATGCCGCTGATGAGAGATCTCAAGAAAGAACGATTTGTCCTGCTGCTGCTCGACGGAAGAAACGCCGTATCAGATACGATAGATATTGATTACGGCACAGTCGACAGGGCAAACCCCTATATCCGTGATATCATTCAAACGGCTATCCGGCACAACGCGCCATCGATCATCGTCGCCCATAACCACCCCTCCGGCGCGACAGCCCCGAGTGAAAATGACAAGGCATTCACGAGAAGCCTGATGATGGCCGCTAAGGCAACGGGAATCAACTTCTTCGACCATATCATCATCGGGAACGACGACTATTTCAGCTTCGCGGACAAGGGATTCATCGGAGAGTACGAAACGAAGGCGATCAGAGAGCTGTAACCATTTCGCAAAAAGTAGAGTGCTGAGAATCGCATTGAAAGTATTAAACCCTTGAACTGCGAACCATTTATTTTAATTTTAATAATCAATTGAATCAGTTCATTTAATGATCCCTCTTTCATCTATTTATCAACGCTCTTGGCTCTACCGAGAGATCACCCATTATTTATTGAAGTCAATAAGTTGAGCATTCTACTTTATGTAGCATCTTCCAGCCAGTATTGTACAAGACCAATTAATGCTAAAACAAAAGGGGCTGATAATTGAAGTTTACTATTTTCTCCTGTCAAAAAAATGGAAATCATCACACGGCATTAACTCTATGCGTGTATCTATCCGAGCGAAATAATCTTGCTAACGGACCAATAAACCCTTAGCACTATGTTTTTTTCAGGATACGCATTTCTTTTGTCTTTTCGATTCAAACATGCCGATGTAAAATTAATTCCCAGCGGGGAATCCCCGTCTGTAAGGGCGGGGAGATTCATTCGGGATTGACCAACATCACGACAAGGTTTTCCCCAAGATCACGTCTTAGTTTATTTCCGTCAAACAGGTCCAGAAATACCATGCAACAGTTATGATCAAAAGATGACTGAAGCGCTTTGCCATGGGAAAACCTCCCTCGAACGTCAGCCTTGGTACCGACTCTTGGATAGAGGAGAAAACTTCGTCGAGCCCCGAACTGGATATTGTATGTGTGCATCTGCTGCAAATCAGCGTCGCCTGGTTTACCATCACTTGGAATTTTCCATTTGGTGTCCATGACGACCAACTCATAATCGGGGCCAGTGCCGATCTGTGCAATGATATCGGGACGGATGGACTTTTGTGTACCGTCGGCAGACCAAAAGGGGCGGGACACTTGGGCCTTGAACGAGATCTGACGTAATGCCTGTTTAGCTGCTGCCCTCTTAAGCTGAACGTAGACAAAACGTTCAAACAAGTAATTCATGTCGAACAAAATCGCCAGGACATCCTCCCTACCACCACGAACGTCCGGATTGTAGTTCAGTATAATCAAGCGGGCAAGTTGCAACACTTTGCGGTAGCATTCTGTGTTCCGGGTGTAGAGGAGATGGCTAAACGTCCGTTCCGTAACTTCAATAACATTCACATCCTCGAATAGAATGGTAAGGTTGCGTGCGAAAGCGACCAAATGCGGATTTGGCGAAACGCGAACAAGCACATCCAGAGCGACACGCAATTTCGCCCGAGGAGATGAAATCTTTTTTTCTTAGCTGGGTATAGGCGAGAAGCTGCATTTCAAATTTGCCCAGTTTAGTTTTTTCCTGTTTCACTGTATTGTTCGTTCCTTCCTTGACAGA
>Ga0075125_10001714_pt1 | contig 10683 bp, 15 predicted proteins | sample AntAceMetag02UKN_FD_69810 | JGI IMG/M metagenome (GOLD analysis project Ga0075125, IMG submission 69810) | Saline lake microbial communities from Ace Lake, Antarctica - Antarctic Ace Lake Metagenome 02UKN | ecosystem: Environmental > Aquatic > Non-marine Saline and Alkaline > Saline | place...
TAATGGCAAGTAGTACAGGATGAGCAAATAATGCTGCCATTAATGGAATCAATACAGTAATGGCTGAAGTTAATTTACCTAGAATAATCAAAACAGGTCCTGAGGCAAGTAAAAATGCGCCTAATCCTAAGACCATTTTTCTTTGAGATTCATCTAATCCTTGTATCCAATTTGTAACATCTTTAAATTTTTCTGATAAACCTTCTAACATTGGTGCAACAGAATCTTTGATAACATCAAACAATGCTAACAATGTAACTTGCATATCAGCTAATGCTTTTTTCCATTTGAATTCTACGGTATCAGCATTTGCTGCGACTGCTCCTTCTAACATTCCTGTCGAGTTTGTAACATTATTCATTATAGAATCCACAACATCAGCATCTTGGGATAACATGTTCATAACTCCCCTTAATGCCCTGATGTTCGGTATGATTTGTGCCATTGCCTCTTCATTATCACCAAATGTTTCATCAAGTAATCTCATAACTTGTAATAGACCATCTGGTTCTTTCTTTGCCATGTCCCTGAGGTCTTGCATTGATAAACCAACACTATCCAAAACTTCCTTTGCTTCCTTTGTTGGTTTTTGTAAAAACATCATAATAGCATTTAATGATGTTGCTGATGTTGCCGCGTCAGCTCCGACTCTGCTCATGACTGCTAATGAACCTGAAACTTGTGCAAAACTAATGCTCATGGCTGACGCCATTGGTAAAAGATTACCCATGACAGGTGCTAATGCATCTGCTTCTAATTTACCTTCTCTGACCGCCGCCGTCAAAATATCTGCCGCCTGTGTAGCCGACAAATTGGCTGAGCCGTATGCATTGATTGCTGATGTTAATGTATCAGCTACAACTTTTGTCTCTCCTAATCCCACCATTGACGCCTTGGCTGATGTTCTCAAAACATCCATTGCTTCGGCACCTCTTAATCCGGCTGATGTTACAAAGAAAAGACCTTCTGCTAATTCACGAGGAGCTACTCCTAATTCAGGACCCATTTTCATTATGTCCTGTCCCCAAGCATCAACTTGTTCTTGTGCGATACCAACTAGACCTACAACTTTTTGCATTTCTTTCTCAAAATCTTTACCCATTTTGAATGCACCAACACCAACTGCTAATAAAGGAAGGGTCAGGTATTTTGTCATACCTTTTCCAATCGTTTGCATGCTTTTTCCGGCCTTTTGAAAACTGGTTATCAGACTTTGACTAGCACTCTGACCTGCCTTTGACACATTAGACATTGCAGTGGCATTTGCTTTTTCCACGGCATTTACAGATGCAGTTCCTTCGGCTTTTACTTTATTCATTCCGGCACTAAATCCTGCCGTATTTGCTGTTACGGTTGCTGAAACTTGTCCGACGACAAAGGCCACGGATCATCACCTCCTATCTTTAAATATCAATATCAATTGCATCTGGAACCCATTCAGCATATCTTCGATTATTTTTATCTGAATTCCATCTGTACCATGCAGAATCAATTGGCAAACCCCTTACTAGACTTAAAAATCTTCGCCATGAGATTTGATTTGAGAATCCTAATTGATTGATGTTGATATTGTAATACCTTTGAAAATCTGCCTCAATAGTCCCCCAGGCCCACATTAGGAGCCTAGGGTCTACACGTTTTTTTCTTTAATATCCGTATTGACTGCATGACCCCATAACTCCATTATCTGAGGGACCAAAACACCAACGATAAAATTTAATTCAACATCTTGTTCCATGTTCAACATTTCTAAAAATTCTTTACCAAACATTTTATCAATGAATTCTGCCATTAAATCAGTTGGTATTTCAAAAAAAACACCACCATCTCGTCTTACTAAACAATTCCTCATATAAAACATTCCGAAGGTAAATGGCATAGTAAATGGTATATTGAATACCCGGCCTTTAAACTTGATTTTATGTGATTTATTCTTGCTGGAATATTCTTTTAATGCCTCATCAAAATCAATTGCTAAATCTAATTCTTCCAACTTTTCTACATCCTTCAAACCATCATTAAGAAGCTTTCTCCGGTCAAGGTTTTTCTTTTGTGTAATTTCATCTACTAATACTTTTTTGTCTAAGTCAGACATGTTCAATTCCTCCTAATATTTTATTATGAACCTGGCACTATTGGTACATTTGTGTTAACTCTGAAACTACCACTGAATTTGTAAACACTACCGACGCTTCCTGTCTCTTCATAACTGGTAAAAAATCCTGTCATGTTATTCCCATACCCATTTGCTTTTGTATGTTTGATTGACACAATCTCACCTGTTTCTGCGGCATCTTTCAATTCACTTTGGCCTGCATCTAATCCAGCTACTGCACTTTCAATTGCAATCCCAGCTACGGCGGCAGTTTCACCTTTTGCAATTGATACAAATTGACTATGCAATATATCACTACCTGGTATTACATCCTCAGCTCCTGTAACATCTTCCTCGGATATTGTTACATTCCTATTGAATGATGTTATCTTAGCAACTACCTCATCTTGTACTTCTAAAATTGTTTCAGCAAATTTTACTTCATCCATGTTCATTACCTCCTTTTAATTTCTATATTTATCTCCGGATGATTGGACCCTCATATTATAATGGGAGCTCCATTCATTACGGTTCTGCGTGTCTTTCCCGATGCTGGCTGGTGTTGTTACAACATACACATCACTTACAACACTTCCCCCTGTTACAAATGCACTTGCACCAAATCCAACTATTGCTTTATGTATAGCAAATGCCTTCTGCCCTGCCGTCAAATACATTGAATTTCTAACTAATATTTGAACACCTAGCAAATCAATTGTCTGGGCTTGGGATTCTTCTAATGTAGGTGCACTTTCATCATATAATGTTATGCAATCATCAGGAGAATCTGGCTGATAACCTATGAATATATCAACATTCACTGTACCAATTCCTTCACTTTCTAAATACTCTGCTAACTCGGTTGCTATCATTCGGCCCATGCCTCCTTTGTCCTTTTTTGTAGGTTGATGTTCAACAATGTATTTGCCTCTTTATTGAATGGGTCTGCTACATACCTTTTCTTTCTTCCTCTTTGGAAATGAGCATCATTTTCATGCCATCTTTTTGCATAAGGTATGATTGGTTTTCCTGTTCCTTGCCCTCCACCAAATGAAATACAAACTGCGACTTCTGGGTATGGGTTTGGCTTAGATGTGATAGTACCAGATTTCATTAATGAAGATTCATTCAATGGTACTTCTTGTTTCATCTTTTCTAATAACTTTTCCGCGGTTTCTTGTATGGCTTCGCTTGTCGCCATATCAGTTCTACGGATTAAAACTTCACCTCTCCAATTTGTCCATCCACCCATTTTAATTACCTCACAAATACTTCATAATGATGTAGTGTGCCATCCCTAGGGTCGTCAATCGGTTGAACATCAAGCACCTGCATTTCTGGTCTAGCAACAGGCTTAGTTTGTGTCATAAACCATTTGTCTTTTTTCAAATCAATTGTAATTGGTGCATCTGATTTGAGGAAAACTAATGCGTTTGATGTTATTGTTTCTCCCTGTGCCATTCCTGATGCCAATCCAACTGTCATTTGTTTCCTACCATATTGGACAAAACCTTTCTGTCCCACATAAGTTGTGATAATTGAAAGGTCGCCATGTACATCTAAATTCTTCTTGACTAATGTGATTGTATGCGTCATTAAATTTTCAAACTTCTTCTTATTCGTCATAATACATATCATCACTTTCTTTGAATGAACGTTTAGAAATACTTACACCACGTTTTATCAAACCAGCATTACTTAACAATGTGTCAGCATATTGCATACCCCTCGGCAAGATACTTGCTGATTGTCCAGATGCACTAAAACGCCCTAAGGTGATATTATCAGCATCAGGCGTCTCATCATCATTATCAAACAAATATGAAACCATTTGGGAAACCCATAATTTTACTGCCCTTGATTGAACAACAACTAGATTGTCAATGTTCAATTTATACCCATTTGAATTGAAAGGATAATTTCCTATCCTACTATCCAATAATGAGGATGCCATGATGATTCTGTTATTTGTTGCTTCGGAGGCATCTTTGCTTGTTAAACTTGCATATTCAACTGATGTAATATACATATGAATAACCTCCCTTATTCATTAATTTCCTCAGAATCAAGAAAACCAACATCATCATCTTCATCTGTATCTTCAACGACCTTAGCAGGCTTCTTATTGCGTGTTCTTTTTGGTTTGGATACAACATCAACTACAACATCATCATCCAGTTCCTCGAGTTCTAAGGCGTCCTCTTGCTTTGTGATGTTGTTACTCACATCTTGCATTGTAGGCATTGGGATAGTACTTTTCTTTCTGCCTGCACTAAAAAAGCTATGACTTGATTTTGTACCTTGAACAAGGACAACGGAATGAGTGTTCAAATATGCTCGCCCTGCTCTATCATCAACATCAACAACATCACCTGGGTTTCTCAATATTTTATCATAATACCTTTTCTTTAAAAATTTGACTTTCATCATTTTTGTTTCCTCCATAAAAAATAAATAAGGGAGATTTTTCACTCCCTTTTTTGATTACGAACCAGCCGGAGCAAGAACACCAAATGGATATCTTTCATCCTCATCTGTTTGTAATCTATTAATAGGATTAGGAATCTGCCAAGCAAGTCTCATTGAAGACCTTAACGCCACCATGTTCTGTTGTGCAAGGTTATAAACAATTTCCTTAGTTATTGGGTCTTGAATAACTGCCTCGGTCAATAGTTTCCATGTGATGTCTTTTCTGATTGCATACATCAATTGTTTCCATGCTCCTGAGATTATCAAACTTTGTCCTGGGTCAATACTACCATTTGTTGGGAATATCATTTGTTCACCATCAAGTTCATATCTAGTTGCTCCCTGAATACCTTCCTTATATACGGATTTGAAAATTGGTTGTTTAGCAGTATCCCTTAAACCCCTCATTTTACCCCTCATACCCATTGCCGAAACATGACCGTCTACCATGAATCCATCTTCTTCAATCAATGAAATTAATCCACCGTCTCCTAAGATATCATCATATATGTCGCCCTTTTCGCCTAATGTGATATAATTGCCATTCGCCATCGCACCAGGTACAATAGCATCAGGCCATATTGCAGGTGCATTTACACCATAGTATACGGCTTGGTCAAACGCAATACCGTATGCTTCTAATAACTTCGGTTTGATTTCTGCCCACAAATCATAATCACTATCATCTAAAACTGCCTCAGGAATTGCAACAATAACATTGAGTTCCTCAGCATCTAGATATTTGTTCTCCCATGCCATTGTGGTTAATCTTTTGTGTTTATAATCACTGGCATCTGACCTTGCCGTCGGTCCTGGATTTGAAAAATAGGCCGTAGGTAATACAGATAAACATGGGATTCTTTTTTGAGCTCTACTCATATTAGGAGCCTTATATCCCAATTTCATAATTGAACTCATTTCAGGAACATGTTCAATTATTTCTTTTTGATACTCTTCTGGCATCAATGCCTCCGCAGAACTCCTAGGAACTATTCCCAATATTGGAAGTACTGGAAGTAATAATACGAATTGCAAAAACTTGATTAATTTTCTTAACATAATTTATTCCTCCTTTAAATTTTTTTAACCTCGCCCCGCGGCTCTTCTGATTAGGTCATTCATTGCCCCGGTGGGTTTTTTTTCTTTGTCATCATGTTGGTCATCTCCGGTTCTTGTTACGACCTTATCACCAACTAAATAAGGTTTATCTTTAATGAGCTTCTGTAATGATACATCAATACCTGAAACTGTCCCATCATCTGAAACATCAACATCTGTCCTGTCCATCAAAGCATACGCGGCATCTGGGTCAATTATTTTTAACGCAACTGCCTTTGTAATAACCTCTGCTTTTACTAGACGAGAATTGGCAGTTTTTAATACCTCTTCCCCCTTTTTCTCAGCATCAGCTTTTTCTTTTTTGAGTCTGTCTGTCTCGGATAATTTTGCCGCCTCAATTTCATCAGCTTTTTCTTTTTCCCATGACTTCCTGTCTTTTGCCAAACGCTTGCCAATGATTGAATCTAAATCAGCTTGATTGAACAATTTCTCATCTTTTTTGTCGTCTTTGTTGTCCTTTGTCTTATCATCATCAGTCCCGCCCTTGCCATCATCGGCACTGCCTTTGTCTTCTGTTCCCCCTGCTCCACCACCATCAATTCTAAATGCTGGAAGTACTGGGAAAATCAACATACAAAGTAATAAATTTTTTAATCTTTTGAACATTTTGAAACCTCCCGTTTTACGTCCGTCGACTATTTTTAATTCTTTATATCCATTATAATACATTACAGTGGGAAATACAACATTTTATGCCTTTTAATGTGTTTATACATCTTTTGCATAAACTTACCGAGGCGACCCGTCTACGAGCCTGTCTATGTATATGCTATCATGTATTTGTCTTAATACATTGGCTGAATTGATTCCTGACTTTCCTCTATATTTCTCAGGAAATACATCTTCAATAAATTCAATTTCCTTTTGTCGCATTCCTCCATGTATTGCAACATCAATTAACTTAATTAAATGTTCCATACTGTTTGCATGATAACCAATACCTTCATTGTAGATTCTGTATTCGAGATTATTAGGATTAAAATGTTTGATGATGTCATCTTTGCATAACCAATCAGGAAATATAACTGGCTTTCCTAATGCCCATGCTTCATACAATGTACTACCTGCGTCTGCAATTACAACATCCGCATCTAATAACTCTTGCATGGTTACATCATGTTCCTTCTTTAAACCCATTCTAGATGTGGGATGTAATGCAAGTTGGGTATCATATTTGTTGGGAATATCATTTATTAAAGTTAAACATTCAGGGAAACTACTTCTACCTTTATACTTGTTTATATATCCATGCGTAGGAGCCCAAACAACATATGGCTTATCATGTTTATTCCTTTTATATTCTCCATTGAATAAAGGGTCTAATTTTGTGTAACCAACTTCAAATATTTCACCTTTATAACCAGTTAATCTCATTCTTTCTTTCCATGCATGTCCTGGTACTAATGCATATTGATAATCTTTAATATTTTCACCAATCCAATAATCCTTATCCCCTATTCCATGACTCATAAATACATCATAAGGACCCACAATACTCTTGCCTTGTTGATTGATTCTCATTGATGAAAAAAATCTAAGATTTAAACCAATTGTAGGTTGAATGACAAATCCTGATTTACCTTTTTCTAAATGTTCAATGATTGGGGATGCCAATGCTTCAATTGCATGAGTATAAGCATTTTTCTTATGTTGGTTGGGCACATCATAAACCATGTTAAAATCATAACTAGTTGTGGGCTTATTCTTTGCAACCCATTCCTCATTATTTTGCTTTCCTACCCTTAAATTTTTGGTCGCCCTTATTTGACAAAATAATAAACTCGTACTCTCAATGTCGATGATAACCTCCTCAAATGGGTTGAATGTCATTCCTGCAACCGTAATGGGAAAATGTCCCTTATTGAGCACTGTAACTTTTCGATAACTCATAATATCCTCCTTATATATTTTCCATGTCTTGTAATACTTGTAAAACTAAATCAAAGAACCTCTTCAGCTTTTCTATTATATTCATAAATTGCCTCCGCAATCTTCAAATCAAGTGGTGTTGTGATTTTAATATTTTCCTCAATACCATCAATCACAGTTGGGTAAATATTCATTACATCAATAACTAGGACAGCATCATCGGTAGCATTTTCCATTTCTGTCTTGATATGTGCTTTTCCCAATAATGATGATAAGTACTTCTGAGGCATTTGTACCTCCCCAACATTATCCCGATTGATATATCCGCCTCGCCTTTGTACTACACTGCTCTTTGCTCGTGCGATTGGTGTTACAAAATGCCCTGGTGTATGAATTACCCTTCTTACAAATTCCTCAGTTATAAAGGGCCTTACCGCCTCAGCAATCAATACATATTCTGATTCCACATGATATATTGCATTACATACGGATTCTTGTCTTGTTTCACCGCCTTGGCATGCTATTGCCTTTGTAATGTTGTATTGCCCACAAAGGGTCTCCACCTGTTTAATGTCATTGGTTGGGATAATGATTTTATCAATCTCCGGCATTCGTTGTAATAATTCTAAACCATGCATGATGATAAATTTCCCACCGAGTATTGCATATTGTTTGGGATATCCTAATTGAGCTCTAAAACCGCAACCTCCTGATAAATAAATTACATTCATTTTTCTAAATATCCTTTCATGTTAATTTTTTTATGCCCTTTATTATACCCATATGCTATATGAGCAATTGTTGTTTCATGTGTAACCTCAGGAAAATCACAAAAGAATGTCCTAGGCAATTGTTTGAAGTCATTATACTTCCTGAGTATAGGTGTGATATATCTAGTTCCTGTGATGTTATACAATGCAAATATATCCTTTTTCTCACTATTTGCTAACACTTTGAAATGTGATGGCACCTTGTCAATTATTTCTTTGAAGGCTGGGTGATTTTTCATACAACCAAGAAAACCATTTGCTACATTACCTTTCAAGCCAGTCATTCCAAAACATGTCATTCCTTTGATTTGTGGTCTGATTGAATGTAAACAAATTGTATCTACATCAGTATATATTCCTCCGAACTGATACAATATTTCTAAACGTAATAAATCTGTCTTTGCTGTGATGTTGGTTAAGAAATCATATTCCTTTTGATTTTGTAATACTGGTAAATTGTCATCTACCCATAACTTTATTTTGTAATTGGGATTAAGCAATTTCCACACTCGCAAGTTATCATAAAATGGGAATCTTTTATCGCCTATCCATATCATGTGAATTATATTGGGAATCATATGCCGTATCCTTTCCATGCTTCTATTAATGGTTCTACATTGATTTTTGGTTTATCTAAAACATTATCAGCAATACTAAATAAATATTTACTTTTAATTGTCCCATGCATTTTCTTATTAGGTGATGTTTCCTTCCTTCCAACACTTGAAAAATAATCATTGAATTTGAAATAACCACCTAAAACTTTATCACTGACTTGTAACCAAACATTAGGGACTTTATATGCATCTGATACAATTATCCCATGCATGCTTGTCGAGATAATAACATCACAACTACATATATCATCAATAACTCGATAAGGATTTCCTAATACATTAATTTTCTTTATATCAGGACTCAATACATGGAACCTATCAACATCAATATAGTGGGAAATAAGTCCTATCTTATATCGTTTAATTGATGATTTTGGCTTGTATATCAAAGGCATGATTGATGCTGGGTCACCAAATATTTCTGGTATATTCAAATGTGGGTTGGCTTTCTTTGCATTTTCATATGTCCATCTACCTCGACATGCTAAAAAGGTTGCATGTTCAACAGTTGGTATCTTGCCAAATACATCCTCGTTCCTACTTCCGTATCCCCAAACTGTATCTCCATTCTTTAACCATTTGTTCAGTCCCGAACCAATACATAATAACTTGTTTTCTGTTGTTCCTTTTACATGATTAATTTTTGAGTTGAATGAAACATAATCTAGTATAATAGGAACTAGCATATCACCAAAATTCTTCTTCCTGTTTGCATAAAAACAATCAATCATATTGCACTCCTTCTATAATGAATTTCTGTTTCTGTTCTTTGCATTCTTTCCATTGTTCCTTTGTCATTTGTAAATTATGCCCATCTTCTCTCGTATGATATATTGAACACACTTCCTTAGTTGGTACAAATCTTGCTCCCTTTTGTGCCATCCCTAATTTGAATACCTGTTCTATATAATCATTGGTTGTAATGAAAGGAGCGAGTTCCCAATATTTCTTTCTAAATGGACAATGTGAACTACCACAATACCCACCTTTTAACTGCCTAGCTGTACTCGCATTTGGGTTCAATTTAACATGATGTTTCCTTACACCTACAATCTTTAATCCTGAGCAAATCACGTCTGCGGTTGCCTCATATTTCTGAAAATGTTCAATTGCCTTGGGTACTATTGTATCATCAACATCTAAATACATTACCCATTCTGTCATGCAATATTGAACTGCCTTGTTTCTAGCATATCCCATATTTTGATGCTTTCCTAATTTACCTGATACATATGGGATATTAAACTTATCAAACATCATCTCGGCGTTCTTAACATGTTGTTCATTTGATTGAGGACCGCTTGCAATCATCACAACCATCTGAGGCTTGATTGTGAGTTTACATATTGAATTAGCCCACCTCTCAATGAATCTATCATACCCATTATAAAAACTTGTAACAATCCCTATGTCCATTTTAAAACTCCCCCATTAATTCAGCTTCTAAATACAATTGCTTTCCTGCCCTGATTCTAACCATGTTGATAACCTTTAAAACATCATCGGTCGTGGCACCTCCTTTGTTTAATATAAATCCTTTGCAATATTCAGCATTGCCGTATGATATGCCTTTTAAATTATATACCTTTTTGCCAGGCTTCTTGAACACACTGCCACAATTGGGATAGTGTAAAGGTTGTTTGATTTTTCTTTCTAGTATATATGATTTTACAGTATCCTTTATCTCACCTTTTTCTAGTTGAAGTTCAGCTGATAAAATAATATCATTATGCAATTGGAACAT
>Ga0075125_10001715_pt1 | contig 10680 bp, 19 predicted proteins | sample AntAceMetag02UKN_FD_69810 | JGI IMG/M metagenome (GOLD analysis project Ga0075125, IMG submission 69810) | Saline lake microbial communities from Ace Lake, Antarctica - Antarctic Ace Lake Metagenome 02UKN | ecosystem: Environmental > Aquatic > Non-marine Saline and Alkaline > Saline | place...
CAAGGGGATTTATACACTAGAAAACACATTGGTATTACACCTATTGATTTCAAAAATGAAGTGAGGGAAAGTTTAAAACTTTATCCTCAAATGATACAAGAAGTTAAGGATCTTTTTATTGAAAAGAGAAGTAAGAAATTAAACAGTATTCAAATATCTAAAATCATTCATAGAGTGCAGGAAGAGTTGCACCTATCAGAAGAAACAACAAAGTCAATCATTCAACTAGTACCCAATTATGGTAGTAATGTACTAGGGCTAACGAGCTGTTTAACAGAACAAGCTCAATTATACACACTAGACCGCAGACTTGAAATTGAAAGATTTGCAGGTAATTTGTTAAAAGTAATATGAAACAAAATATAAAATAAAAAAGGGGAAAAAATTATGAACAAGCAAACGTTTAAAGGAATACTAATAGGGGTAATGCTGATGTTAGTATTACCTATGGCACTACCTTCTTTTGCACAAAGTACTGCAACATCTGAAATGATAAAGATATACCACACGATAAAAAGTGTGACAGTTGATGGACACAAAGCTAAGTTGAGTGAAGAACCTTTTATACATGAAGGACGAACTTATGTCCCATTAAGAGCAATAACAGAAAATTTAGATTGTGACATACATTGGGATGGACCTACTAGTAGCATTCAAATATTTAAAGATACTGTTGCACCAGCATGGACACCAATACCAACAGTTAAACCCACACCAGCACCAACGGTTCCTCAAAGTGAGTATGTTTACATAACTAAAACAGGAACAAAGTATCATAAAGCAGGATGTAGCTATTTAAAAGATAGTTGTATAAGAGTAAAGTTATCAGATGTTAAAGGTAAGTACACACCATGTTCACGATGTTACAAATAATTAGTTACACAGTAAGTCAGGTATTTATTATCTGACTTACTTTTACCAATATGGCAGAATATAATAAAATATAAAGGGGAAAAATCATGAAAAAATTAGTATTAGTATTATTAACCATATCTATGTTGTTAGCTGTGTCAGGATGTTCAGAGAACAAATCACTTAAAAGCATAAAATCGAATGTAGAGGAAACACCAGAACCTAGCAGTACTATGATAGCATCTACAGGGGAACCTATAGAAGAAGTTACAAACATACCTTTAGGTGTTGAGTATGTACTTGCCACTTTAAAAGTAAGAGTGTTGAAGAGTAGGACCTCAAAAACTATTTCCGCAGAATACAGTTCACCTAAGACAGCAAAAGATGGAGCTACCTTTGTTATTATAAACATGGATGTTAAAAATATTACAAAAGAAACTTTTGCTCTTGAGCCTATATTTGTTTTAATTGATGACCAAGGACGTAGGTATAGAACTTATGATGGAAGTATAGGAAATATTGATAACTATTTAGACTTTAAAAGTTTGTCACCTTCTATTAAAGAAACAGGAAATTTCGTGTATGAAGTTCCTTTGGATGCAAAAAGCTATGAGTTAGCAGTTGGTAAAGCAGGAACAGAACCATTAGAGATTTACAAAGTCAAGCTGAAATAGCTAGGAGGAAATAATGAATAAGATTTTTGTTTATATACGTGATATTCTGTATCAGGGAGCAATAAATATATCGTTTTTAGGAATAGTTCCTTCCTTATTATATGTATTGTTTTTTACGTTCGTTAATTTTAACGTGTATAAAAGTATTTGTGGGTGTGTAGTGATATTTACTTTGCTACACACCAATAAAACTGTTCAAGGGGTGAAGTAATGAGTGACGAAATAAAGCAATCACAAACAGGTCTTTTAGTTGACTGTACCATTGAAGTATTTAATAAGTATTTGGTAGAAATAACGAATATGTCACATCTGTTAAATGTTAAGAAGTTCCTTGAAATGGAGTTTGGAAGAGTTACCTATACCAAGGAAAGTGTAATAGCTTATATTGCAAAACATAAAGATGATGATAATTATGAGGATAAAAAAACAGCCAAGCTTTTAAGGGACTTATACGCTACTTTATACAAAATTGAAGAGAGAGCTACAGTCGTGGAAAAACTTATTGAAAAACGCAATGAGGGTATGAAACCCAGCACATTGACAATACCTGATAACTAAAATAAGATGTAAATAGAAACAGATTAACAAAAATAAAAAATCAAATGGAGGAACAAAAAAAGATGAATACGAAACTAATTAAGGCAATGAAATTACTAAGTGAAGCTAACGAGTTAATTAATGTAGTTGTAGCGGGTAGAACACCTTCAAAAGAAGAGAAAAGTAATGTAGTTGATTTACCAGTGGCTGAGTCACCAGAACAACGTATTGAAGCGACACCGATTACAGAAGAAATTTTAGATGAAATGGCGTTTCTTGACTTAAAAGCTTTAGCAAAAAGTATGGATATACCATCAACAGGAAGTAAGAAAAACATTGCAAAAAGAATTCTTGCAGCACAACCCGAACCTGTAGAGGAAGAAGTAGTAGAAGATGCTAGTGTTGGACATGAGCAGTTAGTAGAAGAGAGACTTGAAAGAGAAACTAAGGAAATGACAGATGCAGAAATAAAGAGTTTCTTAACAGACTATGAGGTTAAAATCCCAAGAAGAGCTAAGAGACAAGCTTTAATGGCATTATTGCTCCAGAATGTTTTAGACGGGAAAATTGTCCTTGAAGAGGAAGACAATGAAAATGTGGATGAAGAAGTGGAACTTGAAGAAAAAAGTGATAATGATGTTGAGGATGAAGATATTGACCCACTAAATCCTACAACTATGACTCCTGAAAGAAGAGATACTTGTGAGGCAATAGATAAAGAAATAAGGGCAGATTATAAAAACAAAATCATCAGTGATAAAGATGTTGATGAAGCTTTAGAGGGTTATGAAAACATTGACAAAGATTTAAGTAAAGAAGAAAAATTCGAGGAATATTTAGCCCTTGCTAAGATGATGGTTGATGATGATGGTAACGAAGTTGAAGAAGCTACTCTTTATATTGTATGTGGTTTCAACTGTTGCTGTGGAAGACCAGTAACACAACACCCAGAAGACAAAGATGTTTACCTTTGTGAACTGTGTGGAGAAGAGTACTCAAATGAAGAACCAAACGATTAATATTACTAAACAAACAGGGAGGGTTGTGTGTAAAAGCATGACCCTTTTATTTTTTAAAAATAAGAAGTAGGAGGATGAAGTTATGAAAACACTTACAGAATACAAGGTAGTACATTCTAAGAGATTAGTTGGTGTATTGTTAAGTTTTTTAAGCATCTGCCTAATTTTAGCAGTAGGGAATGCATATGTAAAGCAACAAGATAATTACAGGAATGAAATAATTGAATTGAAACAAACCATTACAGACTTTAAAGTTTCCTCGGACAAGGAAATCAAAGTTCAAAAAGAACTAGTTACTAAAAACAAGAAAAGCTATGATACACAGTTAATGGAAGTAATAAAAGAATTAAAGACCACCAACAAAACTATTGAGAATGTAAACAGCAAATTATTGACTACAACTAAGGATGTAGTCCAGTTAAGAAAAGACTATAACTATTCACAATCTAATAAAGCTTCTCGTGGAAACACTGTAAGAGAAGCTGTTACACCCAGTATGAAAGCAACTGTTAAGAAGAAACTAGCAAGTAAAGTTACGGGTAAGACCTTCTCATGTTCTGCCTATACTTTAGCAGAATGTGGGAAAAGTAAACGAAGTAGTAATTATGGAATAACTGCTTCAGGTGCAAGAGTTAGAGCGAATTATACTATCGCAATGGGTAAAAAATACCCATTTGGAACGAGAGTTAAGATAGAAGGTTTTAGTGCAACGTTTGTATGTCAAGATAGGGGAGGTGCTGTAGGCAATAATAACATAGATATTTACTTTACCAGTTTAACAAAAGCTTTAAATTTTGGGAGAAGAAGATTGAAAGTAACTATATTGTAAGGGGGAAATGATAAATGAAAGATGCGTGTAACTCAACAACTTGTAATAAGTGGAGGTATAAATTTATATGAATATATATGATGAACGTAAATGTGGTAAGTTATTCTGCGAATTTAAAGATATAGCAAATACACTAAGTTTGTTAGGAGGAGTAGTACAAAATCCTGACTCTTTAACAAGTGACATTGCAGAAAAAGAACTAAAAGATTTTAATAAACATTTTGATAAAGTTTTAAATGATTTAGGTAATTTAAGGTTTGAAGTTATACAAATACTTGCGAGAGTGAGGGACGAAGATGAATGAGAAAATAGTAGGGAAAGCATTAAAAATTCCAGTAGCACAAGTTAAACAGTATGAGCCAGGACTAAATTATAGTAAAGAGAATGGATATAGTAATATGCTTTCTTTAGTTGATAGCTCTACTACTGAAAGATTTACAGGAGAATTTTGTACTGTAGAAGTAGGTATTGTTGTAAGAACAAAATCATCGAATAAAGTGTTTGCCGTGAAAGAAGGTAATAGAATAGGTATTCTTATGACTAAACCTTTATTAGTTGAGCATGACCATAAGTTGGGAGACTTACTTCTTTCACAATTCAGACATTTATTACATGAAAATTTTTACAGCAACTTTGTAAAAATGATGCCTAGGGCAGTACTCTCACCCATGGGTATTGTGAGAAGCTTTAACATTTTGATAATAACATCCATACTAAATATAGAAGACACGGATGAGCTCCCTATGTATGCTAATGCAATGAATTATTCACCAATGGCTTTAGAAGAACTTATTGCTCAAAGAAATATCATTAATTATCCGGATGTTCACATGATACATAAATTACCTTTTGTGAGAGGACTAAAAGATGCCGTCAACCCTGAACAGTGAACTTAGATTAAATGGTATTCAGATAGTATGTTCTGTGTGTAGAGGTGATACTTTTCACCTTTACAGCCCGAACTATGTTTGTGAGGACGTACCCGTTTCATTTAATACACCAATTATTGATAGAAATATAGGCAGTCATGAAATGCAATCAGTATGTACACATTGTGGTAATATACAGATTTATATTTTAGCAGGAAGAAAGGATACACAAGATGATAAAGAGACTGGGTAATGATTATTATTTAAACACAGATACAGGAGAGAAAATAGAACCTAAATTTTTAGACCATACTTGTTATGATGATTTTGTTAAATCAGGTGCAAAGTTTGTTATTCCTATGAATGCAAAAGAGTCACTGGATGAAGACGACCAAAAAGAGAGATTTACTAATGACAAGTATATTGAAGAAGAAAAATATGATGGGACAAGAGGTACTTTACATTTCTTTGAAAGTTATACACGTTTGTTTAGTCGAAGAACTTCCACAAAAACAGGATGGTTATGTGAGAATTCTGATTTAGTTCCTCACATAAGAGATTTATCTATTCCTGAACTAGAAGGGACTATTATTGATGGTGAACTATTCATCGACGGTCAACCTTTCCAGATTGGTTCAAGTGTACTGAACTGTAATTGGAAAAAAGCATTAGACAGACAGATAGAATTCGGGTTAATAACATTTCATGCTTTCGACATACTATATTATAAGGGTGTTAATGTTAAGAATTTTCCTTTATGGAAAAGAAAAGCATTTTTACACAATGTAATAACAAAGATTGATAGTCCATATGTAAAGGAAGTATTCTTTTTTGACAATACTATTGATATTGATATTATGAACCCTGTTGTGGATTCTCTTATAAAAACTTTTATGCATACAGATTGTAAGGGTGCTGATTTGAGTTTAAAGAAAACATACCCTACACTATTTGATGAAGTATGGCATAGTATTAATAGATTTTCTGTTACTCTTTCAAAAGAAGGTTACTATGAGTATCTTTGTTACACAGGAAAAGAGGGAGTTATACTAAAAAATAATAATGGAAAATATCATGAAGACAAGAGAAAAAGAGAATACACTAAGATTAAGAAATTCTTAGATAGAGATTTAGTGATAATGGGTTTTAATGAACCCACTAGAGAATATAAGGGAGACCATTTAGAAGGCTGGATATATTATGAAAAAGGTACTCCTGTAACAAAATATTATCATTATAATTGGGTTGGAACTATGAGACTAGGTGTAGTTGTGAATGAAGAAGAATTTAATACCTTATCTAAATTATTTCGGAAAAAGAGATTACCTATTTGTGTGCAGTCGCATAAAGATTATACCATATTTCAAATAGGAGAATGTGCAGGATATGATGAAGAAACCAGAAAGAAATTCACTGCCTTTAAAGAAGAAATGGTTGGTCAAGTAGCAGTCATAAGATGTAATGGAGTGTCTAAAGATACTTTAGCTATGAGACACCCAAGATACTATAGGATGCATGACGATAAAAACTTTACTAGTTGTACTATAAAGAACCATTTAGGAGGAGCATAATGAGAATAAAGATAGAAGATGGTAGTATAATAGAGAGGAAAGTTACTTCCACTCCTTGTGGAAACTTTCAAGTGCTTACAATCAATTACAAAAATGCGAAATACTTTGTAGGGGATGGTGATGAATATTTGAGAGGTTTCGGAGAATACTTAAATTTAGGATCTAAAGTGAAGGAGTGATGATGTGATTTCAAAAATTAAAGCCCTCATAACAGAGATAATGATTTTGGAGAAAAAAGATGTTCAAAATGTTACTTTGTTGAGGGAAGAACTAGAATGTACTGACATTGACTTATATGACATAATAAGGACTCTTGAAGATGAATTTGACATAACTATTAACGACAATAAAGACTCCATTTTAGAGTGTGAAACGGTAGAAGATATTGAAAATTTAATAGCACCATATGTGTATAAAGTATAAAATATATGAAATAGGCAGACACTTAATTGTGTTCTGCCTTTTTTTATGCTTACTATCCATAAAGGAACTCCTATACTATAATTGAAGTAATAATAATTATAATCTAGGAGGTATATAATGATAAACACGTACAGAGCAACCGAAGCGGTAGCAATGGCAGATACCTTTTCTATAGGTAGAGATTTCAAACTTTTAAGCATCAGAATACATTTGAGTGCAGTAGGTACAGCAGGTAATCTTACTTGTGCTTTAAATTCCATTGCTGGTTCAGCATATGATTTTAATATCATAACCGCAGACATGACATTAGTTGAAGATTTTGTTTGGACTCCTGACGGAGAATTGTTATTCGCTGCAGGTGATGAATTAGATTTTGCATGGGCAAATGCAAGTTCCAGAACTTATGGATTAGAAGTTAAGTATGAAATACTTTAAGAGGGAGGTATTAACAAATGTTTATAGTTAATGGTGTAGCAACATATGGTTCAACAGTAACAGCAATTGATGAAGTAACTTCCAATGATACGGTTTTATCATTGAGTACTCAGATAACCGCATTGACAGCAAGTAATACAACATCATCAGCGAATACCGTTTTAATCAAAGAGCAGACGGATAAAATCCCCACAGAAATCAATAAGACTACTCTTATATTAAATAGAGTAGCAGACACTAAATTAGGTAAGAGACAAGTACTTACTGTTCCCATCACAGATTTATCAGATGCAGGAAGCACACTAGTAGCAACAATTACTGCTCAGGCTTGTACTATTGAGAAAGTAATTTTAACTGCTGATGGTGTAACAACTGCTGACTTAACAAGTGCTGCAATTAAAGGTGGGGCGGCTGACGTAATTGAGTTTATAAGTGCTGCAACTGCTGTAACAGCATCAATAAATGCGGCAGATGAACAAGTTTCTTATGATGGAGGAGCAGTAATACCAGCAACAGGAACAATCAACATTGACCTTCAAGGTGGAGGTTCAACAGCAGTAGCCTTAAAAGTAATTATTGTGTATTTCGCAAATGTAGATGGTGGTTATTTAGTATAAAGTAGTATATGCCTGAATAGGTTAGCTACCGAAAAAGACCTATCCTGAGTCTCTTTCAGGCATTATTATCAGGAGAATATATTCTACAGGAGGAATAGTTGTGAGAGATAATATTAAAATATGTGTAGGAGTAACACACTCAAGTGTGTTTCCTTGGCAGACTGTTGCCACATTGTTAAGATTGAAGTTTCCAGAAAATTGTGAGAAGAAATTCCGCATGATAGGTTCTTCACTTATTTATGAAGCAAGAGAAGCCATTGCAGATTACTCAATACAAATGGGTAGTGAGTATTTGTTGTATTTAGATTCCGATATGCAATTCCCTGATGATATGGTTTTAAGAATGATAGAACATCTTGAAAATCATCCAGATTGGGGACTTGTGACAGGAATGGCTTTTAGAAAAGTAGCTCCATACCAACCTTGTTTTTACTCTAAAGTAGATGTTTGTGAGGAAGAAGTTATTTTAGAAACTCCTTTGAAATTTCCAGATTACGGTGTGTTGAAAATAGAAGGGTGTGGAATGGCTTGTTGTATGATAAGAACTTCTGCGTTTAAAGATTTACCTAAACCTTGGTTCTTTCCAAAACCTGTTTTGAATGAAGATTTATCATTCTGTTTAAAATTAAAGGAAAATTATGTGCCAATGTATGTTGACACCGAAATCGATGTCGGTCACATAATGTCCATACCAGTGACTAAAGAATTTTATAGAGACAGTTATCAGAAATGGAGAAATACAGATATGAAAGAACCTTTATTCAAGAAAGGCGGGAATAAATAATGTACTCAAAATATTGGGATGCAACAAGAGATGAATTTAGTGATAGAACTAATGTAGCTTTTTTGGATGAGTATCTTCCTTATATATCTAAACACTGTAACAATATTGTAGATTTAGGATGTGGAACAGGACGTTTAGTAAAGAGATTAAATGATGAGGGTAAAGATTGCTCGGGTATTACCTACAATCAAGATGAAGTATCCAGCAGATTGCATGAAAAAGTTCATCATGGAGATATGCAAGATTTGTATATTGACAGTGGTACAAAAGATGGGTTTATCATGTGGGACAGTTTAGAACATTGTCAAAGTGCTTATGTTGCTTTGTGTGAAGCTAAAAGAATATTGAAAGATTTTGGGCGAGGATTAATATTCATGCCGGGACAGAATTGGTTAGATTGTAAATATCATATTTGTTGTTACACTGTGCCTCAAATGATACAGCTTTTAAAACAAGCAGGTTTGAAATGTGTTACTTGCTACATAAAGGCATATGCAAACGAACCTTCTAAATACTGTGAAGGAATGGCTGTTTATGAAGTAGAAAATTTGCCAGACTATAAAGGAGAATTTAAACTATGAAAAAAATATTAATTGCGGCACCAGTTAGACAAACAGAACAGATATTCAAGTTATATTTACAATCGTTAAGAAATTTGATTATCCCAGAGGGTTATGAAGTTCATAAGCTATTTTATTTACATAATTGTGAAGATTTAAAGAGGTTCACAGACAGTAAGAAAAAAGAGAAAGTTTTCATCAAAAACAACCTAACTGAATATATAGCAGAAGACCATATATGGTCCCAGAACAATCTTAACGATGTAGTAAAGATGAAGAATGAACAGTTAAAATATGCTAAGGATAATTACTATGATTACATATTTTATGTGGATAGTGATTTGTTACTTCAACCCCAAACTTTAGAGGTATTACTCAATGCAGATAAAGATATTATATCAGAAGTCTTTTGGACTGTAAGAGATGTTAAAAAAAGTGCAGAGCCTAACTGTTGGGACTATGATAATTATGTTATTGTAGCTAGCAGTTTAAATAAATGGTTAGAGCCGGGTTTATATCCTGTAGGTATGACAGGAGCTTGTACATTAATTAAGTCTAAAGTTATTTATTCAGGAGTTAATTGGAGTGTGCTAAGAAATGTGTCTTTCACCATATGGGAAGATAAAGCTTTCTGTGTAAGAGCCTTAGCACATAATTTTGAGATATGGATTGATACTCATTTTCCAGCAACTCATTTATATAGACAAAAAGATTTGGATGACCATTTAAATGAGACTAACTGTTCAATTTCCAAAAGTGACTATATAATTGAAGATAAGGAGAGTGATATTCCATGCAAGAAGCAAGAGTTAAAAGAAGTGTAGAAGTCTCCGCAGTAGTTACAAGAGCTAATGGTGAAGTAGAAGACCTAGGAGTAATAGCAAGTACACAAAAAGGTAATGTAAAAGTAGTTAAAACAGTAGCTAGTTCAAAAATAGAATCGTGTGAGGACACGTGTACGATTCCAGAAGAGGATAGAAATTGTCCTGAGTGTAAATCTCAACAAGATTAGTAACAGCAAAAAAGGTTCTGTACCTTGGAACAAAGGTTTGAATTATAAACACAGAGTAGTGCCAGCAAGTTAATAAAAATATATTTTAAGGAGTGATGACTTATCGCAGCTGACGTAGTTTACGTAGTAGATGGTGGTTTAGCAATGTACAATTTGGGGTTACTCGCACTTGGAGCAACCGAACCTGCTCACATTGGTTATGGAACAGGTACCACAGCGGCAGTAGCAACTAACACCGCACTTGAAACAGCAAGAGATGAAGCAAGAACTGATGGTACAAGTTCCGCAGAAACAACAACTACAACTGGAGATACTTACCAAGTAACAGGTGTAATTGCTTGTGCAACATCAAGTGCAGCAATTGCAGAAGTAGCATTATTTGATGCTGCTACAGCAGGTAATATGTTCCTAAGAGCAACACATGATGTTATTAATTTGAACGTGGCAGACAGTATTGCCTACACAATTAAATCCGTTTTGAACCAAGCATAAGGTGAG
>Ga0075125_10001717_pt1 | contig 10674 bp, 10 predicted proteins | sample AntAceMetag02UKN_FD_69810 | JGI IMG/M metagenome (GOLD analysis project Ga0075125, IMG submission 69810) | Saline lake microbial communities from Ace Lake, Antarctica - Antarctic Ace Lake Metagenome 02UKN | ecosystem: Environmental > Aquatic > Non-marine Saline and Alkaline > Saline | place...
GGAAGAGGAAGGAATAAAACCTCTGAGTGTAGACATCCTAAGATAAAGAAGAAAAGAAAATAATAAATTAAAACCCTAACTTTCCAAAAATCGTTTTCTGTAAATTAGTATTAATGTTTTGTTTCTTAGAACTTTGTTTTCTCTGCGAAGCTAAGAAACGAGCAACTTGAATTTTTTTAACTTCTCCAGAACTATCCAATCTAAATTGTTTTCTTTCAATATACTTATCCTTCATTGGAATTCTTTTCCCCTTTTTAATTCGGTAACCTCTAAACTTTCCTTTTGTGGACATCCAGTTCATTCCTGGAACAGCATACTTTGACTTCTTTGGCTTTCCCCTTGTTTTCCTTATTTGAAATTGCGCGGCGAGAGTATTATCAGCAACCCACCCTCCAAAGTTCAAAGCATCTCTTTCTGTAAGTGGAACATCAGAAATCTTTTTATTCTTAATATAAGTGTGATAGGCTTGTTCTTTTTTTGCTAGTGCTAAGGGTGTTGCTTTTTTCTTTGGAAAGAATCTTTGGGGGGGTGGGACTTTTGTTGGAGGTGGTGGTTGTGGAACTTGATGAATTGGAACTATAGGGATTCCAAGTGCAATCACTTGAGCTGGTTTTTGAAGTGTTGCTTGATCAAATCTTTGGGATACGGCTGGACTGGTCGCTTGAGATACTTTAGAAATAGGACTTACAAAAGTTGCTTGAATTACATCATAGGTAGGAATTACAGAAGTTGTCTGTTCTTCATCTAAACCCATCTTCATACCCACATCCATCTTCTCATCTAAATCTACTTTAATAGCACTTCCTGTAATCCCCCTCGGAACATTAACTTCCATTCCACCAACGCTTCTTTCATAAGTCCCTTCTCCTATACCAGGAATATTAACCAACCCTGCTCCTCCAACCATTAAAGGTATATCTATTTTAACAACACTTTTTCCACCACCAGCAACGATAGTTGTTTTGGGTGGTAGTGTTGTTGTTCCCTTAACAACTTTTAAAAGACCAGCGGAAACAGCTTGTTCTTCTAATTTCAGATTATACATATCATCTAAAAATTGTGGTGAACTCTTTTTCCCTCCCCCTTTAAAACCTTTAAGTTTTATTACGTCGTCGAAAGAACTGTCAAAACTAATCTTAATTGCTGGTTCTCCTTTTTCAACAAAAACACTTGTTGTTTGTCCTGTAATACTTCTACTTTTTGGAATAATCTTTTGTGATAGACTTGCTGCACGATAAGCTTCAAATTCTTTTCCAATTAATAAATCATCAACATTTTTCATTGGAAGGAAAACATCACCAACTTTTTTTGAACTTGTATAGCCAGAAAAATATTCTGTTGTTTTCCCTGCTTGTTTAAGTTTTTGAAACTCACGTCCTTCTTTTGTTAAGAAACTTTTTCTTATTTCTTGTTTAAATCTATAGACATCATCTTTTCCTGTTGGAGATAAAATCATTTTAATTCTTTTTAATTCTCTATCTCGTTTTAAAAGAACATCATCAAATTGTGTTCCTAGAATGTCCTTTGTTTTTTGTGTTCCTTTTAATTCAATGGTTACTGCATCATCTCCATAAGTAACTAAAGTTTGTCCTTCAAAAACATTTTCTTTAAAATCTGGACGACGTAATCTTAAAATTTTCCTTGCTTGTGCATCTGTATATCCACCACGACTTTTTAATAACTTCAATGCTTTATTATAAGCTTCTATTTCAGCATAAGGATTTCCAAGATAAACAGCATCTAATCCTAACCACCTTCTAATTCTTGTTGTAACTATTGTTCTCTTTCCAACCTGAATGGTTTGTGAAAATCCTTTAACATCTCTTAGAACATAAACCTTTCCACCTTTTTCAATTATCTTTTGACGAGTAACAATGGAATAAGGACTTTTTGCTTTCGTTGCTGGAAGCGTTAATAGTTCATCATAATATTCAACCTTCCCAAGTTTTCCCTTAGCGAATTTAAATCCTTTTCCTATTCCATAACCAGCAATGATTGCAGTTTGAAGAGGATACTCTTTTGCAAATTCAACTACATTATAATCAACTTCTTTGAATTCTTTTGCCGTAGTACCAGCGAATAAAACACCAGCCCCTGTTAATTTTGTTTTCCCACCAAACTTTATAATTGGTATTTTTCCTAATGCATAATACAAACCAACAACTCCAACACCTGTTCCAACAGTTCTTAATTGTTCAGTTGTTCCAACTTCCATTTTTGGAATAGTTATTGTTTCTGTAAAATCAATTTTTTGTCCTGGTTGGTAAGAAAGAGTTTTTCTTTGAATAGCAGTTGGATCTATTCCTATTGTTTTATATTCTGGTATGGTAAACCAACCTTCTTCTTTCCCCAAGGGTGCAAATAATTCTCCACCAACAACTCCAGTGAATTGTGGAATTGCAGAAACACCTGTTTCAACTTGTGTAATATCAACCTCTCTTCCTAATTTTCCACCTAACCCAATATAAACTTCTCTTCCACCAGTAGCTTCTACTTTTTCTTGTGCAAATTCATATTTGGTGTAGAGTTTAGTATATTCATCAATCTCTTTTTTTGTTGCTTCTTCTGTGAATGTATTTGTTGTTTTATCAATTTTCCCTTCACTTATAAGTTTCTTGTTTAACTTATCTAATTCCTTTGTTAATTTATCAACTTCTTCTGCTTGACCTAATTTTTTTTTAAATTCCTTTTCTTTAGTTGTTAATGGTTTAGAAATATCCTCTTGGAATATTTGTTTTCCAAAATCAAATGTTTTAAAATCAATATCACTTATATTAATTATTTCAGAATCTTCTTTTTTTTCTGGGGCAAATGGGAAACCAACATCCGCCCTTTCCTCCCCCGTCGGTGGTCTAGCAAATAATGTAGAAGAAGAAACGTCTGGAACTCCAGGAGCAGCACTAACAAACATATCTAATCTTTGGGAGTATGTTTCTTCCGTCGCATCTTCACGACCTTTTTGACTACCATCCTTAAAATCACCAAAACCACTAACAAGATTACTAACTCCAGTCCCCAATGTATCAAGAAGACTTCCACCTCTCCTATCAGATAACCCACTAGGTAACCTAGACGATATAATAGAGATTCCATTCTTTTTATCGTCTTTTATAGTAGTGTCAGTTTTTAAACTTTGTTGAATTGATTGTTGAATAGATTGTGGTGTTGGAGGAATAAATATATCTCCTACTGTTGATTGTTGTTTAAAAGGATCTCTCTGTGAATCAAATGAATTGCTACCATAAAAGGTTTTAACACCTTCTTTTGTTGTCATAAGATCATCTGGTCTAACTGGTCCCATAAATCCTGGGTCACTTGGTTTTGGAGATGTTGGAACATCAAATAAGGTTTTAGTTTGTGTTACAAAAGGAGTAAACCCATAAACTTCTGCTTCTGTTTTAACACCTTCTTTTGTTGTCATAAGATCATCTGGTCTAACTGGTCCCATAAATCCTGGGTCACCTTCTTGAACTATTGATGTTTGTTTAACTGCTGTTTGATCGATTTTTGTTTGTTCTTCTACTGCTCTTTTATAATCTATTTTTGCTTCAGCTCGTTCTCGACCATATGATACTCTTGCTGAAATATATTTTTTAATCTCTACCTTAGAAATGTAACCTGTTTTTAACATATCCAAAACTTCATTAATAGCTTTTTGTTCATACCTCAATCCTTTATCTGTGATTGTAACCTGTTCAACAATTCCAACCTGTCCACTTTTGTGGGCTACACGAAAATCTAGTTCTAATTGTGATCTTTTTTCTGAAATAGTTTGTAGTTTAGTTTTTAAGTCCGAAATAATTTCTTTTTTTTCTGCTATTTTAGGAGATTGTTTTTGTATAATCTGTTGGGTTACAGTTTGTTGTTGTTGAATGGGTTGCCCTTTCAATAACTTTTGTTGAGTTCGTCTTGAAGCAGTTCTGCTTTGAGAAATCTTTAATTGTCTTTGTTGTTGCTTCAATAATTTTGTCTGGCTAACCATTAATAAAACATTCTTTTATTTAATTTCTTGGAAGGTAGTTTTTTTAGATTAAATGTTTGTTCTTTTAATTGTTTTAATTTTTCTTTTCTTATTGGATTTGAATCTTTAACTATCTTAACTATTTCTTTTGGTTTAACTTTCATCTTCCTATTCGCAACTCTTTTAACTCTACTTGTCCAATAATTTATTTCTTCTCTTCTTATAGGAATTCCTTTTAGTTCTCTTTGTTGTTCTTGAAGATACTTGATTTTTCTTTTTCTTAATGGTAAGTTCATATTATTTTTAACCTTTTAATTCCTATAGGGATTTTTGTTTTTAATCATGCTCCTGGATTATCCTTTGTTGCAAATGCCCAAATCAATGCTCCAATAAAAACTATTAATGTTCCATAAACCCAAGCGTCTCCTATCAATCCAAAGAAGAATTTTAAGAATAATGCAAAGGTTAACATAACAAAGCTCGACGCTAAAAGACTTTCCCTTGTCGAGAATTGACTTGTTAAAAGGAATGTCCCAAACCCTAACATCATTAAAATAATTGAACCAAGATAACCTCCAGTATATTCATTTGCTATGGTAAGCAATTCTGTTACCTTCGATAAATTTTCTGGGTTGTCAAATGTTGTCATTTAAAGTTCTTTTCCTGATTTCCAAAAGTTTATTAGTTTGAATACTACCCAGGTGATAATTCCAATTCCAAGAATAATTACTATTTCTGATGGAATTCCAATTTCATTTAATACTATATTAATATTCTCCGTTGCATCTGCTATTGTTAAGAAAGCAACTATGGGGAATTGAATTATTAATATAGGAATTGCTCCTATGAAATCGCCAAGTTTATCATACCATTCATCTTCATCTCCTAATGATTGAAATCCTGTAACCGTATTCCTAAAATCTTTTTGAATAGAACTTGTTTGGTTTAAACCCATATCATAACTATCATTAAAAGGAGCTGTGTTAACATATCCTGTATTAATTAAGTGAGTTTCAAAATCATCAACAACTAGATTAAACCCTATAAAAACAACACTTGCAATTAATATAAGACTAACAAAAAGAGATATTTTCATTTTAACTTCCCTTTCCTATGGCAACCACCCCCAAGGCTGCAAGAATATAAAAGACAGTAATAACAATTCCACTTGTTGGAAGCAAACCAGAGATAGTTGCTAGATGAATAATTATCGGAATTGCCAACATTAAGATAGCTGGTTTAAATGAAAGTCCAAATATGAAAGTTAATATTAACAAAAATACTAGGAGCAGTGCTTCTCCTGTGTAATCTCCCATATTTTTTAAAAAACTAGAAATCATAAACTGCAGGAAAGTTATGGGAAGTTCTGGGCTTCTTGAAACAAATACTTCAGCAATAAATTGTCCATCATATCCACTAGCATTAAAAAACATTGAACCAGAGGAAGTATAAAGTGTTTGATTTGAAATCAAAGCAGCATCTTCACTAGAGTTAGAATTATAAACCGCCATCCTAAAGTAATTTGCTAAACCAGTTATATCCACAAATTGAAATGTAACGGTTTCTATTGTTGGATCATACGAAAGATTGTACCTAACATTCTCTGCATATAGAGAATTAATTGCAGCAAAAAAGTCAGTAGTTGTTCCTTCAATTTCAATTGTTATTTCACATGGTGCAGAAGAACAACTTGATTTAAAAGTTTTTATTCCTAGAACTGTTCCATCTTTAATTACCGTTGCTTGATAATCTCTATCTAAATCTAAATAAATATTAAACTCCCCATTAGAATCTGTTTCATCTATTTCAATTGTTTTATAAATCCCTTCTCCAACAAAGAACTTTGCAATTTGAACAGATGCTGCAGGGACTGCTCTTAATCCTTGTGTTACAGATATAAAAAATTCTAGTGCATCATTTTCTGGAATTAAATAGATTGAAATTTCACTCGTTGCATTCGTTAATGTTGAATTACTTAGGTAATAATTTCTTTCTGCATAGCCACTCGCAGAAATTATTGAAACCATATCTGTATAAATAGTTCTACTTGAATTATCTGTGCAGAAGATAAAACTTGAATTGCTTGAAGATAGATTTCCAAATGAATAGTTCTTTAATTTATTTCCAGAGTATGCTCCAAAATTAAATGACGCTTGAAAGGAAGTTGCATTTGTTGTGGCATTTATTCTATTAAGCGTTGCTTCATCATATAATGTGAAATTAATAACTGTAATGTTAGTAATATCAGAACATTCTTGAAACTTTAATTCATAGATTGATTGATTATAATTTGTAGTCGTTGAATATGCAGTTCCTCCAGTCAATTCATTAATCAAAGATACGTTCCAATAAAATGAAACATTCGTTGCATTAAAATTCGCATTTAAATTTACTGGTGGAATATAAATTGTTTTTGTAAGTGCATAACTATCAGAATCTATTTGAACTTTGTTTGCATTTTCATAGGTCGTTCCATTATAAATTAATCTTGCATTTCCAACACTATAACCAGAAGCCGATGTGATATTTATTTTGAATGTTTCCCTACCTGTTTCAAGTGAACTATTTAAATGGATTTCTGAATCCACAGAAAAGGGTATATATTCAAAAGTATAATTTCCTTCTGAACCCCAACTACAAGTTACACCTGGACTTGTATCTATTCCACAAACCCAAACATTCCAATTATAATTTCCTACCACCCAACTACTAAATACTTGTTCTGTTGAATTTGCGGCTGGACTTATAGATAAATTTGTTTTATTAAATATTCCTGTTGAATTATAAATATAAAATGTAGCGTTTGTAGTATTCATGTTATTAAATGTATAACTAACATTAAATGTAATATTTCCACTTGAAGTATGGGTGTTATTTAATGGTGTGTTAAGAGTAACTACCAGTTTTTCATTTATTGAAACTTCTCCATAAACAGTTAAATCAAAATTTGTATTATTGTATGACCTATCAATCCAAGCATCAGTTCTAATTGTTCCATTACTAATTCTTACTTCATCTACTCTTCCATCCATATTTGAATCAGGAGAATTATATTTATTACAACCAAGGGATAAATATGCATTAGCATTATACGCAGTCATAGTATCTGGAACAGCATTTACAAAATTTAAAGTTGTTACATCTATATCATTTTGCCAATTAGTTCCATCATAATTTGAACTCCAATAGTGCCATGAACCTGCTGCTTGTTGTGTTCCATAAGCAGATGACATAGCCGTCCCTGTCCACATTCTACAAGCTCTACCAGAAGAATGGGAAAGTATTGCATACCAACCGCTTAAATCGTCATAATTTGTTCCTAATGCACTATCAGAATGAACTAAACCATCTGCTTCACTCCAAAACTCAATAAGAAAACCTGAACTCGCCATTTGATTATAAAATCCCCCTACCACGCTTCCTAAACATTCATCGTTATCAAAATTAACAGCTCCTCCAATCTTTCCAGTTGCACTATTTGGAGTATTTGTTTTAACTGTGAAATTATAATTTCCTTTACTATCAATCCATGGAACATCAGCTTCTTCTAAATGCCATACTCCAAGATAAAAATCATCCCATGCTTCTTTAGGGTTTGCTCCACTATTTGCTGTAGGATTTCCATAATACATACAAATAGAATCATTTAATTCTCCTGCATTTAAAGATGGTATCTTAACCCACACATTTGCATAATTAGAATCAATTTTATTATTTATTTCATATTTTAACTCTGTATCTTGTATTCCACTACAACCTCCATCAACAAATCTTAAATCATCAAAATCTGTTGTCATACTTATATTATGAGAAACATTTAACAAAATTGTAAAGTTAGATAATTTTGTATATCCTCCACTAACATTTACTTCCATTCTCCTAGTCCAACCACTATCCCACCAAGCCCATTCGTTCATCTCTTTTCCAAAGGCAGTTGTAATCCAATCTACTCTTTCATCTTTACCTTTAGTTCCTTCAATCCTCCAAACATATTCTCCTGCTTCTAAAATCTCTCCACTATATTCCTTAAGAGATGTATCATTAGTTGTTATCATATGACTTCCAGTAACTTCTTTTATACAATCTTCTTCTCCAATAAATTCTTTACTCGGTGTACAAATTCTATCATAATCTTCTTCTTCTCTTTCAGTAAAAGTTGTAACTTCAATAAAGATTTTACTTTCTTTTAGATTGGTTTCTTTCCCAATTGAATTTTTAAACTTTAAAGTATCAAATAGTTTCCCTGGTTTGTATAGTTTAGCAGTTCCTCCAGAATAACAATCTATTAAACATTGGTCTGTATTATAATCTAAAGTATATTCTGCAAGTCTGATATTAAAAAGTCTCCCAATAATATTCCAATTATATATTGTAATCTTTTCTTCTTTAGCATTATAGGATTTAACATTATCCCAATTAGCAGCAGAAATTATTGGCGTTAAAATAGTTAACCCAAGTATCAAGAAAACTAAAATCGTTGCTGTACGAGCCTTATTTCGCGTGTTCCCTTGTAAAATTATGTCATTTCTTCCCATTTTAGACTGGTGCAGTAACCTTCCCCCTTTTTGCTAATAAAATTATTACAGCAATCGCACCAAACACAGCAATCAAAATTGGAAGATTTGCACCAAGAATATTATTCGTCATTACAAATTCAGCAGATTTGTTTGTTAATACATCTGTGCTTTCAACTTCCTCAATAACGTTTGTTAAAACTCCACTAAGAACTACCATCAAGATTGTAAACAAAACCATTACACCAATAAGAATTGGGTGGAAGTCTGAAAAGATTGCTAGTGCAACAAATCCAAGAAGTATTGCCCCAAGAAGAAAGAAGATTAATTGATCTGTTGCTTGTGTCATAAACACTTGGACTTGATTAATCTTTTGAACAGAATTATCACTTGTTTCAATCATCTCGTTTGATTTTAAAGCATTAAACAATTCATCTCCAGTATGTGTCATAGCAATTGCAAAGATTGCAATCCCAACAACAAAGACAAGCCCTATTAAAAGATAAGGAAGAAATTGAACTGCCTGTCCTTTCTTCTTTTTTATTATGCTTCTCATTTTATCTTCCCAAGAAGAATTTCATTTATTTCTTTAATGCTTATTTTTCCATGAGAAGCTTTAATTCTTAATGCAATCTCTGCGTGTTTTTTTGTTACATCTTCAATACCTATTCCCAAATCCTCTGCCATTGCTTTTCTTATTCTTTCTAATTCATCGTAAGTTGGTATTGTTAATCTATAGGAAATAGTATCTTTGCTAGGCATTTATTTTTTAACCTCTTAAAGATAAATCATTTATTTCCTATAGGGTTTCCTAAATAATTTAATATTTGTATCCCCGAGGTAACCCCGAGGAATACCCATTCCTATAGGGATTAGTTTGAGTAGAATATTTATAGAGTTATAAGGAGGTATAATTTAATGAGACAAATAAGTAAAAAAGGTCAAGTTGGAAATATTCCAGGGATTATAATGACATTAGTTCTTGTAGGTGCATTCTTAGGTGCAGGTTTTTTAATCCTTGAAGAGTTCCTAGACCAAACAGAAGATATTGCTAGTAACGGAAAAAATGCAACATCCTATCAAGGAGTTAATGATACAATAGAAGCTCTTACAACTGTTCCTGATTTATTAGGATTAATTGTATTGGTGATTGTAGTAGGTATTATTATTGCAGTGCTGTTAGGTGTATTTCCAGGAAGAGTTTCCACTGCTTAGTTGTTCTTTAATTAAAAAAAATCTATGAGAAAATTATTGAATAAGAAAGGTCAGGTTGGAAACATTCCAGGAATCATAATGACTTTGGTTCTTGTTGGTGCGTTCTTAGGTGCAGGGTTTTTGATTTTGGAAGAATTCCTAGATCAAACAGAAGACGTTGCAGGTTCAAAGACAGCAACATCATATCAAGGAGTTAATGATACAATAGAAGCTTTAACAACAGTTCCCGACTTACTTGGATTAATAGTTCTTGTAATAGTAGTAGGTATTATTATTGCAGTGCTGTTAGGTGTATTCCCAGGAAGGGTTTCCACTGCTTAGTTGTCCTATAAATTTCCTTAAGATGAAAGGAAAAAAAGGACAAGGAATGAGCAACCTTCCAGGAATAATCTTAGTTGTTGTTTTTTCGCTTTTACTAATTGGTATTGGACTTGTTGTAATTCAAAGCATGTTTAATATTGATAGTTTAACAGATGACACTAAAACTATAACCAATGAAACTATTAGATTGAATAGTTCAAATCTAGATACTCTTGAAAGTGTTACCTATCCAGGTTTTAATTCTGTAACAGTTTTGAATTTGAATAATGGAACAGGAGTTGGAGAAACATTGAACATAGGTAATGTAAGTGTGAGTAGTCAAGGAGTTGTTTCTAATACTTCAGAGTTTACTTCTGACAACATTAACATAACTTATTCCTTTAAGTATGGAGGAGCATCTTATTTAGGAGTTAATTCTACACTAGAATCATTTAGTCAAATCCCTGGATTCATGGGATTACTAATATTAGTTATAATGATTGGACTTGTAGTTGCAGTTCTTTTAGGTGTTGGTAAGAAGACAGGAGTTGGAGCATAAGTTTATTTTTTTATTTTTTTTATTTTTATATTCAAAAAAAAGTGGGAGAAACCTAAACGACACTCCCACTATTGAAAAGAAAAGAGAAAGGGGAAGGTTTGTAACATTCTTTCCTTCCCCCTCTA
>Ga0075125_10001721_pt1 | contig 10669 bp, 19 predicted proteins | sample AntAceMetag02UKN_FD_69810 | JGI IMG/M metagenome (GOLD analysis project Ga0075125, IMG submission 69810) | Saline lake microbial communities from Ace Lake, Antarctica - Antarctic Ace Lake Metagenome 02UKN | ecosystem: Environmental > Aquatic > Non-marine Saline and Alkaline > Saline | place...
ACACAATAAACAGGACAATCTTCTCTGGGGCATATCATCGCTTGTCCAAACTGCTCTTTAAATGGCTCATTAAAAAACACTCCCCAGCAGAAATTATCTTTATCCCAAATAGCCCAGTACCCTGCCCCGTGCCATACAGCTTCTACTATTTCCCCTGTTTGTTTATTTATGTATTTCATTTAGATACCTCTTTTATTGGTTTTACTAATTCTGGTAATAACCCCCGAATGCAAGCTCTTCGCACAATGCTGTATAAAACGTAATGCTCTTCAGTTCTAGCTTTTCCTATATCATTTTCAGTGGGTTCAACTTCTATAGTTACCTTATTTGGGTAGCAATATAATAATCCCCATCCACTAGGTAGATTATCTTTATTTATTAATCCAGCGGGGCAAAGATAAAATCTGTATAAACCTAATTGACATTCTTTATTCCGACAGCGTTTATTCCTGTCGGCCTTAAAATCAGCCATCGATAGTTTGCACTCAATCAACGTGGAATAATAGTGGCTAAACCCCAACACATCGGGTATTTCGCTGGACATGCAAGAGAACTCCTTTAATATTATTGTGCTTCGATAGTGGAAGTCTTTGTTATATTTAAGCCATTTCGCCCCACGCTCTACAAGTTCAGAATGAGTCATAATTCTATTCCTCCACCTTTGTATAATTTAATTCGCCCTGAATCGGCGCCGGATAATCGTCAGGGTATTTTAACCAGGCAGGCAAATTCTTATAGCAATTCCCGCAATAGAACTTCCCACCCCTCAAATAACCCGATCCATGCAATGCGTCTATCGGGTTTGTACAGTGCGTCCCTTCACAGTTATATGATGTCATTGGTCTTGTCTTTAATAATTCGTTCATTTTGGCACCCGTTGAGATGTACCTGTCATTTTAACGATATTTCCGCTGCACATTTCGTGTAATCTATCAGCGGATGCCCCACCTATATGAGATTCAAGGTTTTTAAAATCAAGATTAGTTGTTATCATAATTGCCTTTTTATCGTTATACCTATCATCGATGATACGGAAATATACGTTCTGCAAAAAGTTGTAATCCCTCGGTTTAACTTTCCCCACGTCATCTATAATAATCATTCGTTTACTGCGCAAAGTGTTGTATATCATTTCCTCATTTTCCGGCGCCCCGTCTTGATAGGTCATTCTGATACGGGAGAGTAATTTATTCTCTGTGCTGAAATATACAGGTATAGAGCTACTGACCACACAACCCCATGCTGTTGTATAAGCAGCGGGAGATTCTGTCAAAAATCTATTTATCAAAGCGTAAGCCAAATGGGTTTTACCCACGCCATATATATCCGGAGAGGAAAAAATTACAGAAACACCGCCAATAAGATCGTAATTTTTAATAACCTTGTGGGCGATAGGTTGTTTCCGTGAATCAAAATTATCTAATGTTTTGCTATTAAAGAGTTCGCTTGTCTCGGCCTGCGTTCTCCATTTCGCGCGTGATATTTTATCTACTTCGGATAACTGCATATCATCATAATCCGTCAAAGGCTCCATTTGGTCTGTTTCCAGGGATTGACGGGTAATCTTTAGCCTTTCCATTATTGCCTCCTGGTTTTATTTCATCTTCCCACCTGTGGCCGTTTAACCATGTTGCTGGATTTGGTATATATTGACCATTATCTTTAATCCAGTCATCGGTTTTTTTAAGTAATTCTAGTTTGGATATAATAATTTTTATAAGATCATCGGTTGGTTTTATCTTTTTAAAAGTGTCAAAGGCTTTTAGTTTACTTACTTTTTTTGGGTATTCTTCCCAAAATATATTAAACAGTTTATTTATTTCATCGGTATTAGTCTTATTCTTACTCTTACTCTTACTCTTATCTACTCTTATCTGTGGCGTGACAGTCACGCTGTTGTCACGTGACACCTCGTTATCACCCTGTTTTAATAAAGCCCTGTGCTTTTGTTGCCTTAACCTGGCTCTTACTTTTATTAACTCCATCCCCTCTATATTTTGATGTTTCCCCCAGTTAATTAAGTTTATCCCATACTCATTGGATTCGATCATTTGCAGACGATTAAATGTTTGTATTGCTAATCTTATAATCTGGACTGGTTTATTAAATATTGTAGCGAACATATCATCTGTGTACGGTATAGATTGAGATAAATAGACGTACCCGTTTTCATTTATTTTACCAGCTAATGTTAATAGCCTTATCCAGATAACCAAAATAGAATCACCCTCCGGCATTGCTTGTATTAGTTTAATTTTTTCATCATCGAACATGGCTGTCGATAATTTAATCCATTTTATGTCAGCCATTCTTTTTAATCCTTTTCTCTTTATCCCAGAATACACTTTTACAGTGAGGGCACATTCTAACGTCCTCTATTCTAGGCGGCCATTCCCACCCACATCTTTTGCAAACTAATTTTATTACTTTAATCTTCATACCTGTAATACTACCGCATACGTAAACTACTTGTCAATACTAATACTGCTATTTATTTTCACCTACGATAATATTTACTACCTGGAACAGGTCCACGTTCCGACCTGTTAACTGCGATAAATGACAGAGGATAAACTCTTTTAAGTCTATCTCCTCAATGTGGATAACCAGCCCATTATGTTTCGTGGCTTTTAATTCATTTGACTTAACCCATGCCCTGATTTTATACGTCTGAACACCTAGTATTTCGGCAGTCTCTTTTTGCGTGTACCATCCCTCTCTGTTATCTGCTATTGGGATATTTAGCTTTCCGGCCTTTGCTGTTATTGCCGATTTTGTTCTGTGTAATTTCTTGGCTATATCATCGAGCGGAAGCCTGGATAATAATTTAGATAGTTTCTCCTCTTCTCTTTTTGACCACTCGATCTTACGAAGGTTAGTTATTCTGAGAGTTGTAGCTCTGCCATATATCCCTGCATTTGTTCTCCTGTGTCCTCTCAATTGGTAAATCAAATCAGAGACATTCTTTGTGTTACCATAGCGATAGTTAAATCTTAATACCTCATCTTCTTCTTCCGTCCATTGCGGCTGTTGTAGATTAGTAGCGATTGTCAAATTAATTCCCCTTTTTTATTAAGTAAATTCTTTAAGCGTTCTAATTTTATCTGTTTAATCATATCTATCTGGCAATCTGATATTCCACATATAAGTTTTAATTGAGATATGGTTATTTCTACATCCGCTATTTCTTCAACAATAATATCAACCCTAACTTCAGACTTATCCCCTTCTAACCACTTGCAAATCTCTTTACTTAACTCAGACATTTCCTCTAAGCATTTAATCGATTGATGTACTTCCCCAAATTTATGTATTGCCTTTTGATATATATTACCTGTCATTTGTTATCCTTCCTCTATTTTTTATCAAATCAATACCACCTGATGTGATTTATTAAAATGATTACTGGCTGCCCTTCTAAAGTCTCTAATTCTTTTAGCGTCTTCAATCAATCTTCCCCTGACTGACTGCTTATAATTTTCAGCCTCGGCATAACTATTAACTATAAAATATCCTGCCGGGCTGTCTGTCCCTGAGGCAACCGGAACACCCTCTTTGATTAACTCCCTGATAATAAGCCTGATCTGCCTATCCCCTCGCTGGTTTAAGAGACTGGCAAGCTCACGTCCAGTAATAGGATTAGCTCGCCCTTGATGTTTTTCCAGTATTTCTAATATTTTGGTTTTCATAAATCTAACCTCGCACCCCGTCCTTTAATCCCTTATATTAGATAAGACGCTTTCGATCCGCGCTATTACCTGATTCCCCGAGCCTGTCTCTTGGAACTTACTTTGCAAGTATTCTGTTTGTAGTTTGGCGAGCTCTAACGCATCATACATAGCCTTTATATTATGTGCTACTACTAATGGGTTATCAGGGTTTATTTCTTTACAGGCATTTACCGCAGCTACTATTAGCTCTGCGTTAGTATCAGAGTTGTCTCCAAATAATTGTGCCCCAACAGAAGCCCCTATCATCACAACCTCAGAATCATATCTCTCTGTTTTCCATAAACCATCTGTAACTTTATTGTCTTTATCTATTTTTATCACCTCTTTATTTAATCTCATTTTCTTAACCTCATCAGTAACTTTTCCAGTTAGACAGGGAGACTAAAAACCTCCCTGTCTCGGCTTGTTAATTATTGTTATGCTGTAGATTCGATATATTTTGCTATTATAATCTTGTAACACTCAGCCGGGGTATCGGTTAAATCGTTTATAGTTTTGGCGTTAAATACAGTGAGTACCTCAGTGCGTGATAAATTATAATCCTCTTTGCAGGCTGTAAATAGCCTTCCCCAATCTGTTATAGTGGCAGGGTCTCTATCTGTTACTGCTTCCTGCTGCTTCGAAGATGCGGACTCTATTTGTTCGAAGTCTTTTTCAGTTTCAGGTTTTACTTTAACAACTTCCGGCATATTATCTTCCGGCCATGACTCATCGATGTCTTTTTTGGCTTGCTCTGTATCAGGTATTATCTCAGCCTCAACATCCTCAAACAGCAATTCAGGCTTGTCTTCGTCAGGCGGTGGTAACATGACTTGACTGCCAGGTAAAGCCCCCAGTTTTTGGATCTCAGCTAGTGTTATATCAGCTCTTATCTGTAATATATTAACTATCTTCTTTTTACCGTCCGGCGATACTTCTCTGGGTTCGATGGTCAGTCTTAAAGGTATCATGCTTATTCGACCACACATATTACGGATTAACTCTATAGCACTATTAATGGCTATTATCGAGTGGTAAGAGCTTGTGTCTAACTGCCAGACTCCAAGCCCTGGTACAGATGGCAGAAGGAATTGAAGGTTCATTACCTCTTTGCATTTCTTTTGTTCGTACAACTGGCAGTCACGGCCGGAACACGGCATTTCTTTTCTTACTGTTTCAACTGCCTCTCTATGCGCAAAGTCCCCTGTTTTTGTATCGATTAATCTCCAACAGGTTTCGCCATTGCCCTTGCAAACCAATCCCCTAAAGCTCGAATATGACTTGTAATATTGACTCGCAAACTTCGACTCATCCTCTACTGGGAACATGATAGGCAGCGACTTCGGTTTCTCACCGAAGTATTCTGCAATCTCATCCGGTAGTACAAAATGGTCGACTGCTTCCGGGTGTTCTCCATTACCGCTTTTATTCGGTACTTTAATACCGGTTCTGATTTTCCCCAATCTTGGCATTTGTCTTTTCTCAGTGATTCCTTTAATTGGCATCTCTTTACTCCTCCTTTTTTAACTCTCTCTTACAACAACAGAGGGATCGTTATATATTCTCAATCCGGCTATCGTCCTTGTATCTTTGACTGATTTAGCTGTGGCATTTAACATACTGGTATTTGGTAGCTTGTATTCATTGGGGAGTGCGGCGAAGTCCGTTACCTCATAAGTCCAGTTGGCACGCATTCCAGAATTTCCCATGTCGGACCGTGTTATGGACGGAATATGTATAACAGGCTGTATGTCTATCGGTTCTGAAAGCTCCCCGTTAGCCATCATTTCCTTTTCAGCCAATTCAATCTTCATCCGGTTGATATCTTCCTGCTCTCTAACCTTGCGCTGTTGTTCTGTATCAAACGCTTTCATTTTTTGTACAGTGATGACATCAGCTTCTTCTAAAGGTTTCATAATCGAGTTGAAGTCGGCTTTTATAGCATCAAGATGTTCCTTAATCGGCTTGGTATAATCATCTAAATAGCCCTTCATTAGTTTTCGCATCTTGCGGATAAGTACCAGGTCATTTGTGGCATCTTTAACATCTGCTAATGACGTGATCGTTCTATTCTGTGCAAATTTCAGCGCGCTATTTGCTTTTTCTACCTGAGAGCTTATCGTAGTATCTTTTAATGGTGAGATCTTGATTATCGCTCTCTGTTTAATCTCTTCTATTTCCGTTTCGCTAGTATCAGGTGTTACCCCTATACTGTCTCCTATACTGTCTATTGATTTAATTAGTTTGTCTGTTTCGTTTTCCATTGTTTCGTCATCTACCTCGTAATCTTCATTACCATCTTCGTTTATCGTTTCATTTCTCCTAAAGTTATTTTAGCTTTTAACAATTGGGCTACTATTGTCTTCTTGCCCTTTATTTGATATATTCCTCTAATCATATCAACTCCTTATAAGCTGCCGCATAAGTGGCAATCAGATCTAATTTAGTTTCGTTATCTGCGTCTGTTTCGAGTATTGATAAAAGAGCTCCCCCTATCTCTTGTCTTGTCGACATTATCGCTATACCCACCGAGACATCTACAGCGACCTTGCGTAACTCTTTAGCTGCTTTCCTGTCAACTGTCTTTGTATCAGTCAATTAATCCCTCGATATGCAGGACGTTCTTTTTATCCCACCGCTCCCAACACTCGGTCTCATTCCGGCACTGGATAATCACGTTATTACCGATACCGCCTGTGTAGACCGTCTTCTTGGCTACGTCTGAGCTTGTAATTCCACAAAGAGAGCAGGTTAATAGCTGTATTGGAGTTCCTGTGTTGTCCTTTGCTGTTGCTATAGGTTTGTATGTTTTAGTTGTCATTTATCCCCTCCTTTTTAATTAGTTTGTTCTCGCTGAATATTGCCAAGTGAAACCTGTTAAAAATCCCAGTTCTGCAATCATCACTAATAAAAACCATACTGGCATATTAACCACCTCCTTTAATAATCATCCGGCTCTATAATTGTTCGTTTCAGTAATTTCCTGAGCACCTTATCGAGAAGCCTTGTAATCCAATTCTGCAATTTAACCACTATCCGTCTTGCTTTGATACTCCAATGCACTGATTCTGCGGCAGGGTGTTTCTTGTGGTAGTAAGAGCGATAAGGTTTACCTGTTTTCTTAGATATCCTTAAAACCCCCTTCCTTTCTACTTTTTCTATAGCCATTTATAACCTCTCCTATTCACTGCTTTATTACCCTATCATTATACACCTCTGACGTTGATTGTCAATACATTTGTTGATGTTTTCAACAATTAGTAAAATAAATATTATTTGTTGTTTTGGTAGATAAAACTATTGACAATGATAGTATGTTGTATTATTATAGATATTGGTTAGATATTAAAAGGGGAAAAGAATGGCGTGTGTGATAATTAAAGACTATTGTGGCAAAACTTGTGATTTGCCGATGTGTAAAGATTGCAGAACCCATAGGGGCGATATTGGTATAGGTATAGATTACTGCTTGCACCATAAAAATATTAAGAAATCTAAATGATATGAGGTTAGAATAATGAAACAGACACCATTACAGCGGAAATCTAAATTAAAGCCGGTTGGGAAAAAAGGTAGGCGAGATAAGGCAGAGATGGCTAAAATCACGCCAGCATTGATTGAGAGGGCACAGGGAGTATGTGAGCATTGTGGGAAGGCTCCGGATTTTAGAGGATTACAAAGAGTACATATAGAGTACAAAAGCCAGGGAGGTAAAAACACATTGGGGAACGTACAGTTATGGTGTTGTCCTTGTCATTATGGGAAAGATGGACACCGGACAGAGATGGAGAAGGTATAATGGATAGAAGAGATTTTATAAAGATTGTTGGTATTACTGGTTTAGGATTACTTGTCGCACCTAAAATAATAATAAAAGATTTTATAGATGGTATAAGTGAACAGCCTAATTATAATAGATATTGGGTTGGTGGTAGTGGCAAGTGGTCTGATTGTGGAAATTGGTCGGAATCTCCTAATGGTATTGGCGGTGCTAGTATCCCGACATCAAAAGACAATGTATATATTATTTTATATGATGATATGGAAATAAATATAGACAGTATCGCTTATTGCGATAATATGAATATCGAAAATCGTATGAAACCACTACCAAAGTCATTAATATTAGAAAGTAGTACAATAGATATGTAAAAATGGGGATAAAAAAAGAAGCCCCTCTCGACCATGAGAGGGGTAATCCTACTTATTAACTGGCTAGTTTGGTGAATGGCTCAGTCTGGCAAGGCATTAACACCCTTGAGCTATAATTGTGCCGAATGCTCCTATAATTGCTAAAACCAAACCCCATGTCCATCTTTGATTAATACCGGCTTTTTTGTCTGCGCTTTTAGCTATGGCTTCTGTTTTTGCAAGTTTAGCTATGGTATCGGATATTTCACTTTTTTGTTCTTCCTGGTGCTTGATTATTGATTTTGTGTCCTCTCTAATATTGTTCACGCGCTCAACCATTGTAGCCATCATCATAGATTCTTTGGGTGTTAAAGCCATAGCATTACTCCTACGTTTTATTTTAGTCGTTGTATTTATCGGGGTTTTCTCTTGCCTCATCTATAAGATGATCGGTCAGCCAGGCTAACAATATCAGCCCTAAAATGGATAGTATCTGTTGCCAGATTATGCCTTCGAATAAATGATAGAATAACCAGCCTGTCAGAACGTAAAAGCCAAGCCAGAATAGTATGCCGTGCCTTACCATCGCCCTTGTTAATTGGTATGTAAAAGGCTCTTTACGGCATAGAAAGTAATACCACAGCCATCTATAAGCCTTGCGGATAATCTCTTTAAGCATTATTTACTACTCTTAATCTGAGTGAGTTTATTTAGAGTTCCCTCACCAATCCATACACTACCTATACCGCCATAGACTGCCCAGAATCCCCACGATATACCATCGAGGTCTCCATTTAAAGCTATAGCACACATAGTGGCTGTTAGCATTAGGAAAGCAAGAGGCCTAACCCAGCCTTTTACAAGTGCGATTGAAGCCTCAACTGCCGCTTTTGTCTTTTCGTTCATATTAACTCCTATATCCTGTTCCAGAGTGCACGGAAAGCCTCAGGAAGTGATTTGATTTTATTTGTTATTTCTATTGTTGCCCGGGCTGGTTCGGTATCTAATGATGGTTGAGTAATTCCTACCACCCTGACAGAAACGCTTATATCTTTATCCTCATCGATGACAGTTACCGTAGAGCCTAGTTGTAATTCTTCAAATGAGAAATTAGCACTAACCTCATCCAATAGTAAGGCATTGACTTGATATGAAACAGGGTAAGTCAAAGTTGGCAGGGCAGCCTTCGCCCAGGTTATCAAGGTATCAATATCTGTAGCATAATTAAAAGACATCGGAACACCACGATCTACATAGGTTGATGTGGCCGTAAAATCCTTTATGTAATCAGCGTAGTAATAGGTTAAATAATAAATATCACCTGAATGATAAGAGGCTATAGGTATTCTGATTATCTGTTCATCGTCACCCTGTTTCCAACTTGCAGATTCATCGTAGTATTCATTCCAGCCCCAAAAAGAATAAACGTAAGTAGTACCAGTACCGGATATACTAAAATCAAAAGCCAACCCTTCGACTTCGTGTGTTTCCCCGAAGTCCGCATCAAATTCCAAAGCCCCGTCGCTTGATGTATAATCTGGAGTAGCTGTGTGAATAAGTGTAGTAGTGCCAAAAGTATCGAGAGTCTTATATATTCTTATCCGGTTAAGTGTTGCCGTACTTGTTAGCTGCAATCGTATCGAACATCCACTAATAGTTTTATTGGCTGCCGTCCATCTGATACCGAGCATATTAGATATACCTGTTGCGTCTGTCCAAGTTGCATAATCAGACCAGTCTATATCTAAGACATTGGCATAATCGGCCCAGTCAGCCCCGTCAAGATTCCCAGCTATATCAGCCGTGTAATCCGTAGCAGCACCTTTTCGCCGTACAGCCATATCACCATCTAAGGCATCACCCGCTCCGGTCCAGCCTTTATAACAGATATAATCGCCCTGATCGGTAGATAAATAGCCATAAGTCGCATCTTCTGATTTTGTACCTGTTTCCAATGTAACCAGTTTATCGGATAATTTAACACTCGAACCTGTTGCATATAATCTTGTATATAAGCCTTCCCAGTCTATTGTCCTTTTAATGCCAGTCATATTCTTACGGTATCTTATTTGTTGCCCTTTATCTTCGCCGATAGAGTTCATCCAGCTTAATGTTCTTGTTGCTACACTATCAGCACTTGAGGTATAAACATAACCGCCCGAGACTTCTATTAAATCGTTAAGGCATTTGAGAGCCGTAGTATTTGACCAAGACATTACTGCATCATCTGTAGGCTGGATAGTTCCGGCTGTTAATTTAGGAGTCTGGGATTGATAGGCAAGTAAAGCCGTAGCAATTGTTCCGGTATCTGAATCTGGAGCATAAGTCGTAACTACCGCCCCTGCTAATTGAGATAAGAACCCTTTGCCTTCTATTGACGTGATTAAATTGTCATCGTGTATATAATCATCATTTGTTATCAGGAACTTTTCAACAAGCGTGTCTTCTTTCCTTAACCAGAACTCATTTGGTAAAATAGCGTCATCCAATTTGTCATCATCGGCAGGCATTTGAAAACTCAACTCAGGCGGTTCATTTACCCGTCTGGAATATGATATACCAAAAGCCTTTTCAAGATAGTTAATTAACTCAGCACTATTATTCCTTATTTCGATTGTATATTTGAGAGCAGATTCAGGAGCTACTGGAATTGGGTCCCCTGTAACAGTCGGAGGGTAACCTGTTATGATTAAACTGGCGGTTGTTGGTGTCATTAGTTTGTGGTCTGTAGTTGTAACAGTCGGAGCATATCCTGTAATAGATAGACTTGCAGTTGTTGGTGTTACAAGAATACTATCTAATGTGGTAAACGATTCTGTGCTGTCAGC
>Ga0075125_10001723_pt1 | contig 10661 bp, 17 predicted proteins | sample AntAceMetag02UKN_FD_69810 | JGI IMG/M metagenome (GOLD analysis project Ga0075125, IMG submission 69810) | Saline lake microbial communities from Ace Lake, Antarctica - Antarctic Ace Lake Metagenome 02UKN | ecosystem: Environmental > Aquatic > Non-marine Saline and Alkaline > Saline | place...
AATGCTGCTTTTTTAGGATACCATATCATACGTGCACCAGCTCCTGCTACAGTTAGGATTGAACCACTTCCGTATGTGCCTTGTGCTAAAATACTATCACTGAATATACCTGTACTAGCTGATATGCCATAAGTTGCATTAAGATTATCTACATTCATATCCGTTATTGTCATGCTACTTGCTGTTATAGAACCATCAGCATTAAATGTTATTTCATCAGTACCATCATTGTCTGGATCAAATTTAATACCATCAGTAGAGTTACCTCTAATGGAATTGCTATTTAGATACAAATCTCCCTCGTCAAAACTATTCCCACGATTAAATGCAAATAATGGGGATGTAAATAATATAATCCCTAATAATATTAAAATTTTACTCTTCATGATGATACTCCTAATTTTATAAATTTTCTGCAATACCAAGTATTAAAGAAATAGTCATAGAAACATCATTTGATCCTAATCCTGTTATCTTTAATCTAAAAAATGGCATTACTTTCATATCGCTTATTGTTACTACGTGTGCATTCTCGTCAGTTGTTGTTAAGATTATATTCCCACCCTCTGGAGTTACCCAGTTAGCGTCTGCAACGCCCTCTGCGGCTGGTTTTTTATAAGATTGTTCAAGTTCTACTTTAGCATTTACAACTCCATCAGATGTTGCTTTTATAAACAATCCAAAAGAATCTATATATTTTAAAGGTAGTGCTTTTGTATATACAACTGCTGTGCTAGCAACTGCAATATCTGTAGTGCTTCCACTACTATTTGTTAATATAATGCTTGCTATGTTATTCATAATTTCTCCTATAAAATATATAAGGGGGATTAACCCCTTATATAAATATTGTTAAGATTGGCTTCCAATTAATTCCCAACCACCTGCACCAGTACTACTAGAAACATATACTGCGAAAGTAGATGTTATTCCAATAATTCCTGTTGCACTTGGAGTTGAAGTTGTGTCTAAATCAACTGCAAATTTAGCAGTATCACATGTTAGTAAATTAGTTACAGTCATACTTGAAGATGTAACAAGACCACTAAATACGCCTGTACTAGCTGAAACACCATATACAACTACTGTATTAGTTGATGTTATAGTATCGTATGTTCGTATTAAAGTAGTAGCTGTTACGTCGCCAGTAACTACAAGATTAGCGTCGCTATCTAATTGAGCTCCATTACTTGCCGTTCCAACACTCCAAATGCTTTCACTATCTGGCGTAATATCACAATAAGCAAAAGTAGCAATAACTAATGCTAATACTAATAATAATATCTTTTTCATTTCATCCTCCTATGTTCTAAGTCTATTTAAGTTTGTTATATCTCTATCCTCTGGCTCTAGCCGTCTATAAATTTCTTTGAGTTGAAACTCTAAAGGTTTTATATTCCTGCTATACCATATTCCTTTGCTTACCGCTCGTGAAACTTCCTCTTTTGTTTTGGATGATATTTCGTAAGAATCCAATTCTGATTGTGTTAACATATGCTCTTTAATCTTTGCTTCAAGTATCTTTGCACGCCTAGAAAGCTCGTCTTTCTCTCTTGAAGTCAATGGCGGAGGGCTAAATCTAGCAAGAGAACGTTTCTTTTGGTTTATAGACCTTCTAACCTCTTCTGGGAAAGGACAGTCTATAATAGCCGCATTTTGGATACTTACGCCCCCAATCTCTCGTTCTAAAGTTTTAATTTCTTTCTCCAACCTTAATCTTTGGTTAACATTAAGAGTTTTAACTCTCAAATCCAAAGGATCAATAGAATAGTTAACATTCGCATTCATAAATTCCTCCAAAAAATTAAGGGGAGTAATTTTTTAATACTCCCCTTATGTTGTTAAGATACTTCAGAACCGTAAATCCAATTCCAATGATTATATCCTACTCCAAAATGAGTATATGCTGAGAATTTTTGTGCAAAAGAATCTGTGTCTTTGTCTCTACCAAATTCTGGTGGAACAACAACGAAACATTTCAATGCCATTCTCATCAAATCTGAATCAATCAAGAAATAGTTATTACTGTCAGTCAATCTAACTGAAGATAATACTCTTAATCTTTTAATATTTGATGGATTAATATCATTATTAGCAGACAACGCAAGTTTATCTGACATTGTAATTCTTTCTGCTAAATCTTGATTATCAGGATGTACTAACAATATATCAGGATTGGCGTCTATTGGCTCGCCTGTGAAATCCTTAAACATTCTCATTAGTGCTATCTGAACAGATAACTCAACACCACTCAATGCTGTTGAACCAACATTATCTGATGTGAAGTCTCCACTTGGTACTGGATGATCACTTGCACATAAAGCTTTAGTGTCGCCCATAACAAAATCGCCAGCAGTATTGAATGCATTATTGAAAACATCCATACGTACTTGTTCTCTTGTTCTTGAAGCGGCTCTTGCCAACATACGTGTTGAGCTTGTGAAATATTCAGGATACTGGTTTGTATCAATGAATCTTCTTGTAAATTTCAAACCTCTTGCGTATTGTTTCATTACTACTTCACTTTTGTATGCTTCTTCTGTTTCTACATAATCAATAGAACTACCTGTGAAAGGCGATAATTGACCAACGTCTGTTAAAGTTAGCATAGTTTCAGTTAGTTTTGTGCTTGGTGTATCAGTAAACAACTGATCCGACACCATTCTTTCTTTCTCATATTGATCCCAATACAAAGTTTTTAGTATTGGCTCTTGTAAGTTCGTGAATTGACTTATTCCCATTATTGCCATTATAAATACCTCCTAAGTAAATTTAATATAATTAGTCTATTGCAAAAGCTGGAACACTTCTTTTGAAGAAATGACACTTAAACTGTGTGTTTAATGCTGCTGCATCAAGTCCGCTTAAAGCTTCATGTTTTGTTGGGTCTAAAGATTGTGCTACTCCGCTTCTTACTATGAAGTTATCAATTACAAATATTTTCATAGCTCCTGCCGCTGTATCTGTACCAAGTTTAGTCATAGTAGCATTAGGTTTTGCTAATCCATGAAACAATCTTAATATTTTAATACAAGTATCACTTGTGTCCCATTCAGGATCGCCTGCTTCTGAAATATGGCATGTGCCACTCGCAGAAGTATCAACAAATCTCAACTGTCCTTTGCCTGTACCAGTTGTGCAATACAAATATGAAGTATCAATATTATCTTCTAAAGAAGTAATAGTAATATCTTGACTTGACTCAGCACCTGCCAAAACCATAGTATCGTCTTGATCATAAAAAGCTTCAATAACATCTGCTGAAAAGCAAGGTTTAATGTCCGCTTTTACCCATGTTGTGCCTGCAACTACTGACGTTCCTTTTTCGCTATAATCAAATAAACCTGTCATCATACCTAAAGCATTTAATGATGTTGTATCTGATAATATGAGTGTTCCCAAATCAGTCTCTGCTGTTACGCCTGGCATAACTAATGCATTGTTTTGTATATCTGCCGCCGTATAAATTGGAACAGACAGTTGTATATCGTTTAAGTTTCTAACTTTAATCATTTTATCCTCCTTAAATTATCCTCTTCTTGACATAGGACTGCCACAAAAAGGGCATCCTCTTTTTACTATAGGGTCGCCATCAACATTGCTGATAGTTTCGCCTACATTTTCATAACGTTTTGCTTGTAATACTTTATGTTTATCACAAACAAACCCACATTTTCTGCAAGTATAAAATCGACCATCATCTGTTATAATCCGTACTGGACGTGTTGGTCTAATCTCGCTCATTTACGCCATCCCATTACATATTTTATACTGCTCTATTAGTTTTTCTTTTTTCAAGCCAAGCGCTGAAGCTTGTCTTTCCATTTCCGCCATATCTGCGGCTGGAATCTTGCTTTTGCTAGAACTACTAGTATTTATTGATGATCTATTCATGTTAGATGGTCTATTATTGTTTTGCGGCTGTGTAACTGCATTATTAACAATAGGACGTCTACCCTTTGCCATCTCATAAGCTATTTTTACTTTCTGTTCAGCTGGCATTGGGACACTAGATAATTCATTATTAAGAATACCATCAATATCTTGCTTATATTCTTCATAATCATTAAATCCTCTAACTGTTTCTTGTCTCATAAGACCTTCGAATTTAGGCTGTACATAATTTAGATTGTAACGTTCTAAAACTCTCATTATTTTTCCAAATTCTTCTACCTGTACTTCGCCATCAACATCAACAAACCCTGCGGCTTTCGCTTCTTTCAATAAAAATTCTTGTTCACTAAGTTTTTCGACCTGTTTTTCTTGAGATTTAACGGCTTTAGCTTCCGCCAACATTCTGTTGACTTCTTCTAGTTTCCTATCAAGTTCTTTACTTTTATTAAACTGCAAATTCTGGTCGTCATTTTGATTATTAACATCTGGCGGAGATGTAACAGTTACGCCCTCTTCTTTTACCTCAAAATTTTCTTGTTCTAACATTTTTTCCTCCTAATCATAATACTTACATTTATTTAACGTCATAAACGAAGACGAGTATTACAACTATCTCTTTATTTTTATTTTATTTAGGAAGCTCTTAAGCTTTCCTATTTCAACATTATTTTGGGAGATTCTAGTCTTTGCACGTTCTGGCAATGACAATAACTCTTTAATAATCTCAAATTTAACTATATTCTTATATACCGATTCTTGAGTTTTCTTGTTTTCCAAAAACCCATTGCTGTTTATGTTTAATATATTGTCTGATATTTTAGACATGTTTTCTTCTAATAACTGCGAATACGCTACCCAATAAGTAGAGTTTAATAATTCTGCAATATCTGATAATCTAGAGTTTTCGCCCTCTATATTAAATATATCACTTTCTAAACCTTTGCTTTTGTCTTTACTCAAAATTAAACCCCCTCTGGTTTACTTACTTCTAATCCCATCTTGCCAGCCTCTTCTAATACTTCGCCTGGAAGCTCTGGCGGTACTGGTGGCATTCCGTCTGGGCTGTTAGGGTCTATACCCTCTCTTACCATATCCATTTGAGCAGACACTTGTGCAACCTGTACTAATAAAGGCTCTAATAATTCTTTTATTTCGTTGCTATTATATCCCTTATTGCTTAAGAATTTAGATAATAGTATAGACAATGTTTTTGGATTCTGTCCTAACTGTGGAACTTGTAATAAAGTTGACATAACCATCATTAAATCGTTTGCTATGCTGTCTTTATTCTTCATTAGCGACTGTCCCATTATATCTAATACCACAGCATCAAAATTCAAGTCTTGAGGGTGTAATGCTACGCTATCAGTAGGATTATCTTTGTTCGCTTTCATAAACTGCTTTTGATAGTTTTTCCATTCCTTAGGCTGTATATTTATACATTTAAACAATAGTATCAACCCTAAAGTATTTAAAGATGGTCTTAAATCTCTGACATAGTCGTCTATTCTTAATGTTGATTGACCTAACTGTAATTCTGTTTTACGCGCTGGCGCTGATGGATCTGCTGAATTTTCACGACCTGATAATAATTGAGTAGCACCATCTAAACTTTCTGCCGAACGTTGTGCCATGTTTATAAAATTAGACATTGCCTGCATGTTTAGTGTTGAAGTCTGAACTTGATTAAATCCATCTGGATTTTTTAACATAATAACTTTGCCAGGGGATATTTCCACTCTGTCTACCATTCTTTTAGAATATAAAGAGCTTAAAGGTTCGCTTGCTTCATCTATGCTTGTTTTAAAGAAAGGTACATTAGAGAAATGGTTATTGTCTATTATCTGATTCCAAAGACTATCAACCAAATCTTGTGTATGACTTAATTCTTTTATTAAAGAGTTACCTATAATCTTGTTATGTTCAGGTAATACGCAGAAAGGAACTATATTTCTAAAATTCATTATCCTTTGGTAACGTTCGATCCTTAATATCTGCGATTCTTCTAGTGCGTAATGTATATAAAATTCTTCTTCTCCTACTTCTTCATCTAAAACAAATCTATATATGCCTTGATATATGTTTCTAAAATATTCATTTTCTGACGTATCATCAACATTAAATCTAGCATCCATTGTTGAATCATAAGAACTTTGCTCGTAGTCTTTGTTAGGTTTAAAATTCAATACCTCATCTACTGCGTCAGAATCATAATATCCTATTCTAGCCGCTTCTTTTAAATCGTTATTCGTCTTTTCGACCCTTGAGAATACACCTTTTGCATTCTGTATATCACAACTATTCCATGGTAAAATAAATATTTCATCAATACTCCTAATCTCCATACCAATCTTAGAATCAATACGCTTTTTATACATTTGAACCCTAGCTTCACCATTCATATCAATATCTTTCGCCATAGTATCCGTTAAATCGTTATATTCTTTTCTAGATTTTAAACCTAAGTCTTTATGGCTTGGATATTTAGCAATGAAATCTATAATTTCGCCAGGCAAGTATGTTTCTGTTACAATCTCATAGTATTCGTCGTTATAATCGTATATTTCAACAAAAGAGGCTATCTCTTTAACTGCTAATTGTACTGTTCGTCTTAGTATAGGCTCAACATTTAGGGTATTCCAGCTATAACTCGCTAACGCTTCATTTAGCCATTTCTCATATTCAGGCTGAAAAGACAAATCTATTAACCAAATAGGGTTTGCTATTAATGTTCGTGCTAACATGGAAGCAATTATTTTCTCATGTGCCGATGATAAAGGGTCTCTGTAATTAGACGCACCCTCAAAAGGTGCAACCTCGTTTTCATAGTCTGGCTCTATATGTAATTGCTCTCGTATCTCCATAATTTCAGCCATAACGTCTTCTTTATCAATTATACAATCGTTTATATCATCCCTTAAATCTGATATTAGACTATTCTTTTGTTCTTTTGATAATAAAATAGGCTCGTTTAGTTTTGTACTATCAACTACAACTACTTTTTCTGTTAGTTTTTCGCTTTTATACATAGTTTCCCCTAGTATTTCTTTCTAATCTTATTCCTTTTCTTAATAAATGCTTTCTCTGCTTTCATAACCTTTTTAGCAACTTCTTTACTAGTTAAAGTTTTCTTTGCTTTGACATACTCGCCTGCCCTAATAACTGATTTAGGATCTAATTTTTTCTTTCTTTTCTTTAATATTGGCATTTTTCCCTCCTGGAATAAAAAAAAGCCGAATCACTCAATCTCTTAAGTAACTCGGCTCGTAAACCATTTAAAATAACTTTTTCTTATTATTAACCTAGTAAATTAAACTAATCATGTCAAGGAAATTTTATTATTGCACCACAATATTGGCATTTAATAGATAGATTCCCTTTCGAAAGCTTAATCTTACCTAAATGCTTTTTGCATGTAGCACAAATAATATTCTCTCGCTCAACTGGTTTTAATTCTGTATTGTCAGTATAAGCATTAGCGCTTCCACATCTAGAGCAACTCCAGCTTATAATATAATCTTTTATGTTGTCATGCTTGCAATATAAATGTCCACATATACCGCAATGTATTAAATGTTCCATGAAACTTCCTTATATTTTAATATCAAGTAACGTATCCAAAGATGATAATGGCATTGGAATCTCTTGATCTCCACACTTAACGAATATATACGGCATCTTTCTTGGACTCTCTAATTTCTTTATAGTGCTTATGTTTGAAATATTAAGTATAAGCTTTGACTTTACAGGGTTTTTAGTGATGATCCCAACATACACCTCAAACTCCATGAACATACTAATTGGCTTTCGTTTCTCTTCTTTGCAACATTCATGACTAGTTTCTTTAGCAATCATGGGTGCTTCCTCTATAAGATTTTCTTCTTCTTCGAATTTATTATCTTCTTTCTTTACTTCTATTTTTTTCTTTATTCTTCTTGCCATAACTACCTCCTTTTATTTCTACCCTGTCCTGTAGCTTTAGTAGTTTTGCAACCACCTCTACCTTTGTTTTTTCTTGTTCCTTGACCTGATCCATCACGTTTAGGTGTTCCTTTTTTCATTATAGCCTCCTATTTCTTAATATTAGTCTTTTGTATTGACGCTTTAATTATATCACTTACCCGTTTATCGTTCATTGCTTTTGTTACGTGTTTAATGTACTCGCCTTTCGCCGCTTCTAAATACGCCATAATCATTACGTTGTTATTGTGTAATAAATCAATTTCTACAACTAGCCTATTGTTTTTAATCTCAATAAACCCTTTGTTTAACTCTTCTTTGCTTATTTCTGACATGTGTCCTCCTTTTTATCAATTATTAATATCCCGTTACTCTTCTTCTACCTTTCGGCTTTGTATTTGCTCTTGACATCTTGTCGAAGTAATTGCTTGTTACCATTCCCGATATTTCTGCATTATTACTTGCGAATTGCATATTGCTTAACAATCCATATTCTAACACATACGCCGCAATCCATATTGTTGCAACCTCATCATCATTGTTTCCTGACGAAGCTTGCATCTTGCCTCTATACTTAACAAACGTTGCTAGTTCTTTTAGAGTATCTAGGCTATGTATCTTGAAATACCCATCATTGAAATACCTCTTTGCATGGCTTATAGCCTCAATTCTTGTTGATACATTAGTTGGAAATCCATCTCTATCATCTTCGGCATGTTTATATAATCTGCTATACTTGCATATATTCTTAACGTTCGTAATAAAAGCGTGTCCGTGATTATTACGTTCATTACCTATCAAAGCATTATTATAAACTCTGCATATCTTTACACACATCTTAGCAAAGTCTAAAGTGTCTCCATCCCCAAACCTATAATTGCAACATTGTTCGCCTGACACTATATTCCAAACATTAGCGACGTTATAATCTCCGCCCTCAACACCCTCTGCATTATCAACTGTCATTAAATATTGCCATTTCTTGTCTGGCATTTGATATACTTCAACATCCCCAAACCTGCCAACTTCTTCGCCTAATCTTAGCTTATAATCGCCATACTCTTCTACAATGTTATATCTCTTATAGAAGAATTGTTCGTGTAGTTTTGTTTCGTATTCGATCCAGTCATAAAGAATATCAGTATTGAAAACTGGCGAGCCGCTAGCAATAAACGCCTCCTCTGCATTGCTTGGATTCTCTTGTTTCATTGTATTTATATCGCCATCGCATTCTTGTTCTAGTGTGTCTAAATACCATTTCATTTGTTCATTATCAATTTTAAATCTCTTCTTCATTGACATTAGATCTTGTGCATAACGTTCTGGATATACAAGCTCTTCATCAACTTCTAAAGGCAATCTGCTTGTTGGATCGTCGAACCATGCAAAGAATATCCCAATATAACCGCTACCATTCCAATCCGTTATTGATTTTGACTTTCGCCAGGTCTTGTGAAAGTAATTGCCAACACCATTCGCTGTGCTTTCTAATATTACAATAGTATTATTGCTTTTAGGAACGCTATTATTAAGGGCCTTAAACACCTCTTCAGGATTCCCAAAGAAAGCAACCTCTGAGCAATGCACAAATCGAGGCGAGAAAGAACGACCAATACCTTTACTGCTTGCAATCTTTACGTATATTGAAGATTTTTGTTTCTCAAACTCTAATACTTTGGCATTGTTTTTCTTCAATTCTGGAGCTACAAATCCAAAGTTGGATGATACGAAGTTTTCATGTATGTTCTTGTATATCTTGAAAATATAGTCTACTGCTTCACTTTCATGAGCAGAAACTAGGGTGTCAGCATTATTAAGCTGGGATGTTAAAGCATAGAATAATGCGGCTACAAACGTTGATATACCTTGTTTTCTTGCTTTTAATACGATTATTCTCAAAGGTTTTTTCCCGTAGTGATTCTTGATAATCTCGAATATTATGTTTTGCACATACTTAAGACGAAACGTGATTGACTCTTGAGATAGCTTATCTGTAATTGTAAAATACTCATCTTCAACAAGTATCAACGGATCTTCTTTAATTTTGTATTGTAGCATCATAGCCTTATCTTGTACGCTTACTTCTTCTTTATTTTCCAAGTTTCTCCACCTTGCATAATATATCTTCTTTGGACACTAGATACGTATTATTACCAAGCCCAACATCGTATATTTTGGCTGTATAGCCATTGATTATAACCTTATCGCCTATCTTAAGCCAGTCAAACGTTCCTGAATTAATCACAGTAGCAAGCCTTGAGTTCTCTTGTTGTGTCTGCACAGGCACATATATTTCGCCTACTTTCTCTTTGCTTTCAATCTCTACAAGTATTCTGTCGCCTAATATTCGCATTAACTTCTCCTATTCTTTTGACTTTGCTAGAAAATCATATATTTGATCTATTATCTGAAGTTTCGCAAAGTACTTCTTTCTTTTGTCTTCAATATCAAGCCTATTAAGTATTGTATGGATTTGGTCTATTGCTTCCATGGTCTTTAACCCTTTCTCGTAATAGCTAATAATATCACTAGTCTTTACTTTAATTTCTCGTAAATCTTTTCTTATTATCTCTTCTTCATTACACATTTTCCACCACCCGCTTCAAATCTTTTGCATTAAAGAACGCTTCGCATATATCCTTTGCATCTTCTCTTGAAATATCAGTAATAGCTATAACCTCTTTTCTGGCTAATTGTATTTGTACAAGAGAAATAGGGGTCATTTTCATTATTTCTTTTGCTCCCTCTGCAATATCATTAGAGTATGATGTATATTCATGCTTTCTTTCTTTGGCACAAATTGTCTT
>Ga0075125_10001728_pt1 | contig 10645 bp, 18 predicted proteins | sample AntAceMetag02UKN_FD_69810 | JGI IMG/M metagenome (GOLD analysis project Ga0075125, IMG submission 69810) | Saline lake microbial communities from Ace Lake, Antarctica - Antarctic Ace Lake Metagenome 02UKN | ecosystem: Environmental > Aquatic > Non-marine Saline and Alkaline > Saline | place...
GCACCTTTTTTATACCCTCCACCATCTAAAAGTAGGACGGTCTTATGAGGATATTTCGTTTGAACATTGATTATCAAGTAGGGATATTTCTCATCAACGAAACCCCCGGACTGTTGCCATTTACATTCGATAATCAGACATTCGGGGTGTTTTCTTGGATGGAAAATTATGAAATCACAGTATGTTTTCGTGCCGTAAATGCTCTTTGCAATGTTGAATTGTTTGCTGTAAATCGGTTGTCCCAAATATATGGCTGGCCTAAACTTTATCTTGTCTATGTACGTGTAATTCTTACGGTCGAGAATGTCTTCCACAAAACTTTCCAGCATGTTGCCAGTTTTGTTCGCTATGTGTCCGCCTTGTTTCATTTTAATAACTCACTATCAGTACTTCTTCTACCGCATTTCGTTTGTTAGATTTGCAATTTATAAACCTTGGGGCTTTTACAATATTTATCTTGAATGCCTTGTCACCGTATAAGTTGTTTATGAATTTGGTATTGGAATTTGATAACATTACCTTGACACCATTTTTATGTAATTTCAGTGCGAAATCCCTTAATCTCACTTGGTCGGTCTCTGTGAAATTTGACTTTGTATAAGTCGTGAATGATGCCTCATCTGTTGGATGATAAGGGGGGTCAAAATAAACAAAATCGCCCTTCTCAGGAGTTATCTGGTCAAACTGCCGATACTCAATAGAAGTCGATTTCAGTGCCTTGTGACAGGCCAGTATATTGGATTCTTGAATAATGTTCGGGTTTTTATATCTCCCGATTGGAACGTTGAAATGACCCGATTTATTCACTCGATATAGTCCATTGTAACAGGTTCTATTTAGATAGATAAGCCGGGCGGCGATTTCGATTGGATTTTGTAATTCGTGTTTCCCACGAACTTTATAGTAATATTCCTTACCGTGCTTCTCGTCATGTATCTTTAGAAGTTCTATCAGCTTATGCGGATCCTTTTTTATTACGTTGTATGTTATTATCAAGTCTAAATTACGGTCGGAAATGAAAGAACCTGACAACGTTTCTTCCAATGCAAAAAACAAAGCTCCGCCGCCAACAAAAGGCTCATAGTAATTTCCAAAATCAGAGGGTAAATTATCGTTGAGTTCATTTATAAGACTTCTTTTTCCACCTACCCATTTTACAAACGGCTTGGCCTTTCCCACAACAAGAACTTCTTCTTCCGTTTCCCGTGTACTCACTTTCGAGTATCGATATAGAGCTTCTTGAAACGGCATGTCCAGCTTTAACGGTGTTTGTGAATCCGTATTTCCATTCATTGTGATTCCCCTATTAGTTGATTATACTTCAATCTTCCACCACAATTCGATAAAATAGAATTGAATCTGCCCTCTTCTGTTTGTACACGGGTATTGTATCTGAAAGAGAACTCCACCAAATATCTGTTCAGATGTTTCTCACTTACGTGGTGGTAAATCCCTAAAATTCCTCTTTTCAACAAACTCCAAAAATTCTCAATTGTGTTAGTATGAATATCGTTCTTGACGTACTGGCCCTTGGAATGCGTAATGAATTTATGGTCATAGAGGTATTCCATCCCCCTATATGCCCTGTATTCATCAGTCATAAGTTTAGACCCAATCACTACGTTATCAATGATGAATGATTTGATGGTTTTGCCCTTCACATTTTCGATTTTCTTAGCTATCACATTGCCGTTTCTCTCAACTACTCCAACAACGGGAGCTTTGGTTTTAGTATTCCTGCCTTGTGTTCCCTTAATTCTTTTGCTCAAATGTTTATTCGTTTCCTTTCCTCCAACGTATGTCTCATCCGCTTCGACAACATTCTTTAGTGGTCTGTTGAAAACCATTGTCTTACTTGCATGTCTGAGGCGGTGTAGAATGAACCATGCTGTTTTCTGTGTTACTCCAATGTCTTTGCCTAACTGGATAGATGAAATCCCCTTTTTATGCGATGTAATCAAATATATAGCCACAAACCATTTTTGGAGCGAAATTTTAGTATCTTCGAATATTGTTCCAACTTTTATACTGAAACGTTTTCTACAATCAGAACACTTGAATGATATTCCGTCCTTAAATTCATATATTTTCTCACATCCGCAATAAGGACAGTACTCTCCCGCATCCCATCTGAGTTTCCTTAGATGTTGTCTGCAAACTTCCTCAGAGGAAAATACTTTCATCAGTTCAAGTATATAATTGCCTTTTTTTGGATTATCACTCATTTTTTCACCCGTTTTGGTAATATTTTTCTCAATCCCATACCCAACAGAAATGACATAAATGTGTTCATAAGATCAAATGCCAATCCATAACCAGCTTCGTATCCTTTTATTAATGACCCGACATAGAGTGCCAAAATTAAAGTTGAGATTGCGCTTATCGTAAACACAAAGTGATCCTTCACGATTATATCTGGTTTATTTATTATTACTTTCATATCATCACGTATCCACATATATCATTGTCGATGGTCTCACGTAAAGTATCTCACCATTGGCGTTCATCACGTTATACGCAAAAGTTAATAAATTATCATTATCTATTATGTTGAATGACACGTTGCCATCAGTTTTGATTCCGACCTCAATCACTTAGACCACCGAAGAATGATAACTCATCTTTTTTTTCCACCTTATTTGTTTTTTTCTTCCCCGGATCCTTGCGCAAATCCTTCATACTCATGTTTAACTGACCGACCTTCTTGTTGTACTCATTACGTGCATCCTTCAACCACCCACGCACATCCTTATCCGTCACGTTATCAATCAGTAACATCTCCAACTCTTCCATCTCCAACTCCAACCTGACCAACTGCATGATCAACGGCTGATGAAACTCGTTAATGTAATTTGCACCAAACTCAATCTTTATTGCCTTTTTTAGAATCTTGACACGATTCTCATATCTAGTCTGCTTACGCTCATCATCATAATACCTACGATACGCCATTGTCATCACTCCTACAATCACATTTACCTTTTGGATAAGCTGGAGCATTATGTATTGCACAATCCGAAAAATGACCATCATCATAAAATGGTCCCGGTTCTCTCTCTGAAATCAATTTGGATAAATAGTTTTTAGCACCGTTCAAGGTTTTGCGGTGTCCTAATACATACGGTTCATAAGTCGTTGACATTCTATACACTTTCGGATTTGTTTCTACCCAAGTAATACACAATGCGTATCCATTTAATACTCTATGCCATACACGATACCAATTACCAAATTCTTTAAATTTACCGAGTCTTGATTTACCTTCAAACCAATCAGTATTATTCATCATCGTCACCTTTTATCTCTAGTAACATCTCGTCTAAATCTTCTTCTGATATTTCATTTATATCCATGAACAATAATGTTGATACTACCTCACGAAGCATGTCACTGGTGATTAATTTTTTGGGATAATTAACGGATAAAATCTTTATAGTTTGTTCGACAATATCACTGATGCATGAATCGAGGGTATCATAAAAGTCTTTATCTACTCTCGAAATACCATATTTTTTTTGTAGTTTCGTTATATGGGTATGTTTTATCATACTCACTCTAACAACTTGTATTTATATAAAACTTTTTATAAAAACACTTAAATAAATGCAACACTATAATCAGAGAGGTGAAAAACATGAATTGTAAACAGTTATCAACAGTTAGGTCTGCTGAGTTACTAAAGTTCGTAAAAAATAACTCTCCAGTCTTAAAAATAGATGCGTACAATCATCTATACCAAAATGACAAATATTATTTCTGTGGCATAAAGCCAAAGAGCATCGGGGATCGCAAACATATATCAAGTACGATTCTGCGGTGTACAAGGGATAGTAATGGTGCAATAGAATACAAAGGTGAGTATTTAATATATGTGGGAGAGTCAGAACGTATACCACCACCACCAGCAGACTATGATGGTGAGATTTTTACTAAATTGGAAGCGGTGTCAAAAGAATTTAGAAAAGAGTTCCGCAATGACACAGATATTTTTAAGGATTTGCCATACCCATGTAAAATTTTAATTTTGAGTGATTTCCACTTGGCAAACTTATTCACCGATTACAAATATGTAAAATACGTGGTTGACACAATCAGAGCTGACCCATCCATATTTGTACTGCTACTTGGCGATATGCGAGATACATGCGGGACAATCAACACTCCCGGCAACTCGTTCTCAGATAGCTACGGGACATTCGCTGAGATGAAACTCATGAAAGTATTCCTCGATGGTATCGGGGATCGTGTGATTGGGTATGTTTTTGGAAACCATGAACTTCGTGATGAACGTGCGGTGGGCTATGGGATCGATGAACACATTTACAACGAGTACATTGCTGGTCCTAAAACACGTGCGTACTACAAGAGGATGTACCTGACATTCGGTGATAAAACGTACTACTTTTTTATCCAGCACAAATTACCGGGCGGGTCATATCATAATCCGTGTTATGGTGGTTTTAAATTAATCACGATGCGTCCTATTCTGGATAGTGCCAATGCTGACGTTGTAATAGGCGCACACACGCATAACTCTGCGGTAATGACACTTACCCACGGTGATAAGGAACGGATACTCATAGTGAGTGGCTCACGGATGATTGATTCCACCTTTGGTGATATAATCGGTGTTGATTACAGCGAGTCACCATATCCGATGATAGTTGTCACCGAGAACAAAAATCTGATAGCGTTTAGAGATTTCGAAAAAGCCCTAGAGGTGTTATGAATGGATAAAGATATTCCGAAAATGTGTTTTTATTGCAGAAGTAAAATAGGGTATCGTGGCTGGTGCAGTAACAGATGTTATGAAAAATTTTACGAAGATTTACATAGGTATGATTAAATGACAAAAGTTAAATGTGAGTGTGGATCAATATATGAAGGGACAAGTTATCGCCACGATTTGAAATGGTGTCCCGGATGCGGTATGTCGGCCATAGACCAAGAGCAACATTATGTTAGGATACTTGGAAATTGTAAGGTGATAGAATGAAAAATAATAAGTTTCGTAATACCCGGAAGTATAAATCAATTGTGACAAAGATGTGGCATCGTGGGATCGGTGTCGGTGCGATAATGAATGATTCCCGTGAATTTTGTAAAAATGTGAACGGAAAAATTAAGGTTAAGAGGAATCTCATCGAGACATTGAAACCAGGTAACATGGACTCGTACACGTACACACTTGGGATGATCCGTGTCAAATTTGGGTATGAATATGAGGTTAAGGTTAAAGAGAGCAAGGATAAGTTTTTTGTGCGATACAGGCGTGTCCTCCCCGCAATCTTTCCGTTGTTCGGGATGAACTTTGACCCCACCGACTTTTGGTATGATGATTCGGTGTATGAGTATATTGAAAATGAAGAAAAAGAGTGAGAGGGTTTTATACCCTCTCTTTATTTTAATTCCAAAAATTATCTGAGAATGGTTTAAAGTCCTCACGGACCCATTCTCCTATTTTTTCCATTATTTCTTTTGGTAGAACGCCTCGTCTGAATAAATTGCAGACGGCGCATATTTTTATTATTTCACCATCCATCATATCGGGTATGAGTTCTAGTGTTGCTCGTCCAAGGCTTCTGACGATACGTTTGTTTTCTATCTCGGATTTGTCTATGGTTTTTGATCCACAGAAATGACATTCATGCGGTAATGCGTTCCATGTTTCAAGAAACGCATCCATCGGCATTTCTATCATTATACCACACTGTTCTAATCGCTTTCTTAACATATTATATCGTCCACGTGGCGCATTATAATATTTACGCATTGCTCGTTTATGGCTTTCGGATGTACCATGACTTTCCCCACATTTTCTACAAAAATCTAATATTTTTCCTTTGCGGCTTGTTGAAAACGCATTTTTACTTATTGTCCTTTTACATTCGATGCATGTTTTAAATTCACTCATGTTATCACCACATACTACATGGTTTTGTATTTATATATATTTTGCGGTATAAATGGTCAAAAATATGATAATGCAACAATACCATTTCAGCGATATATAGTTATATATCAAAACCAGTATAAGGGGTTACTGTTTTACATCTATAAAATCGATTTTTCAGTTTTTTTCAAAAAAAATAGAAAAAATGGTTTGGTTAGGTAACTACGTTGCGATTTATTGCAACTAGACGATGTTGCCGTTTTCTAAGGTAGGGGGGGGGTATATACCCCCTACTGGTTGTACAACCTTATCTATATATTATATTATGATAATTCTTTCCTTTATAGGTTTAAGTGTTTCCCTAACCTTATATAGAAGTTAACCGATAGTATATAAAGGTTTGTAAAAAAAATTATGATGAATACGCAAACAGATAATGATAAAAGTTGTAAAATAGGGATTTCAGCAAATTACTATTTTCGTATAAAATGAAAAAAACGGTGATTTTGATGGGAAGTTGTTCGACAGAAGTAGTATGAATACAGAACTATTTACGTTTACTAACTTTCGTATAAAATGAAAAAATAGGGCATTACGCCCTATATGCTGATAGAGATCAAGTATTTCTCAGAGATAATATCACCTATGGTAAGGTTAGCATAAGTCGAGGATGCGACCTCTACGGTTCTTATGGGGTCTTTACTATACCATGTATCACTAACCTCTATGTAACTTTGATTTCCGATTGTATACTTACCCTCAACTTCAAACTCATCATCCGAGGATGTGCCTCCCATAGATAAAAAAACCGATGCACCAATAACTATTCCAATTATTATTGACACAACAAATATGATTACTATATTGTCATTCATTTTGTCACACTCGTTGTATCACAGGCGGTCATGATGGAATCTTTTACTTTTGACCACTCGTGGTGGTATTTGACTGAGTGGCGCATAAGAGCCACTGCGAGGCCCACTACGGGGTCGAACTCATCATCGGTGGCGCAGTATGCCACAGAGTGCGTAGGGCCATCATAGACCGTTACACGCCGCTTATCGTGGTCAACGATAACGTTTAGGTTGTTCCACTTAAATTTGGTTAGACGGGAACCTCGCCTATTTATTGTTTCTGATTTTATTATTGTTTTCATGTTAACATCTCGTTTATCCATAATTTTAGACAGTGTAGTGAACAGAAATGGTATTGCCCATCGTAATTCAAGAGGATACCATCGAATTTTACTTTTTTTAAACACATTTCGCATGTCATGTTATCACCTCAGAGGAATTTGTGTACAACACCGGGGATTTCACCTAGTGCCGTATAACAGGGGTCAGGGAGACATTTACCGCACCAATAGTGGGGTTTGTGGAAGACTGATGGTTTTCTGTTTGGAAACTCGAATAAGAGTTGTTTTATGTAATCTTCCATAGTAGGGTATTCAAGTTTGTCGATGTGGAGGATGTGGTAGGCACGTTTTCCGCAAATGTGACATTTGAGGTAATTGTGTATGTTAATGCGGAGTAGTTTCATGGCTTGGATGAGAGGCGGTGTCATCGATAGGTTAATTTGTATGTTGCGGTGGTCGATGCTGTTCAGGAGAACTTTTGTGAAATTGCGTAATTCCTTGTATTGTTCATGGTTTAGGGTTATTTTCATGATGATTCCTCCCATTTGTGTCCAATTATTTTTGTATGTATTTTTTCAAGTGGGTCGAATAGAACTCCACTGTACTCGTGTAGAAACCACTTTTCATCCATAATAAGTGGGCTTATCAGGATTGGGTAGTCATGTTCTATTATGTGACCGTAATATATGTCTGTTTTATCACTATCATGGAATCCTGTGAATTGCATTAGTTCGAGGTTGTTACCACCGATTGAAGTCATCATATCCAAATCCCAATCGCCGGGTCCATTGTAGCAAAGATAGACAAATTTGCCGCCATTACCGATTAAATATATTTCCTCATAATTGTATAATCGCTTGTTCTCCTTGTCGTATGCCATAAATTTCGGTGGTATCATGTTTCATACCTCCAGTTTGAAATTGCGTTTGAACATGCGGGACACTCGTATGGTATATCGGATGGATACCAAATGTGACCGCACTCACAGACATAGGAACCGTTTTTAAAGAGCCATACCGTGGTCATGTGACCACCGCATGTGAGTGTTTTCGGCAATAGAGTTCGTGAGGTGATCCATCGGGTGTGTAATCTATTACGAATGTTTTGTTGATGCGACAGTTGCATTGTGTGGTTGATGTTGGTGGTTTTCGAAGGAGGCGGGTCAAGACCAACTTTATTATTTTTATGTTTTCGAGGTTGCGTGAGGATAGGTTGTCGGGTGATCTATTTAGTTTTGTAAGCCATCTGTTTATTTTTTTTTCTATCGGGTGCATTTTATCATTCTCCATATCTATCTTGACATATTTCATAATATGATCTCATTCGTAGGTTGTTGAACGGTTGAAATATTTTATCGCACTGGTTACATAGGTAAAGTTTTGAGATTGTGAAGCTCATTTGGTGGTCTTGGGTGTGGAATCCGGTTGAGCCACAGGATTTGCATATTCTCATGACATTGACACCTCGATTGTTCCATTGGAGTGTATGGTGTTTACAACACCGATCACTGTTCGTGGTAGATGTGATATTGACCACGGAACTGTGTTGCCGTGAATATCGGTGGTAAGGAGTGTTCCGGGTGGTGTACTCTGAGAAACGGTACAGCGTATCGGGTTACCGGACTGGATGTGCATTGTTTCTGATGTACGGTATACATAGTCATCATTGGAACAACGCTCGTTGATGTCATCATGGAATATTTGGTAACGGATGTATGTTGTGAGACATTGGTTACAAACATTTTTGTATCTTTTGCGGTGGAATCCGGTGGAACCGCAATTGTGACAATGTTTCATTCTATTGCACCCCGGTATGGCCATAGAAGTTCGGGTGGGATTGAGAAGAGTCTATCTTCACCGATTATTGGATTGCGGTTAGCGTAGAATACTATGGTGTTGCATTGGTAACAGAATGTTTTTCTTGTACCGCCGCTTGGATTTATTTTTCTTCTGAGGTTGATACAACCACATTTTTTACATTTTGGCAGTGTCATTTTTGAGCCTCCACGTGTTTTTTTAAGGCGGTAATGAGTTTATGTAGCTGGAGGATTACGAGTTTCATTTTGTGCGGGACTCGTTCGATGGGGAATTTGTGGGCATAGTAGGGGCAGACGTAATATTTGTCGGATTTGAGCCAACCGACACAGGATTCTTCGTGGCATAAACTTTTGATTCGGTGTTTTAGGGGGCGTTTACATGGCATGGTGGTCACCTTATATTTAATATTAAAGCTTCTATGTCACCCTCGAAAGCGGTGACTATTGTTATTCTTTTTTTGATGTATATTGCTAACAATTTTACTATAATTTTCGGGTTTGTATTTTTTGGAAAACATATAATTATGAATGTCTCATGGAATTTTTTTATTATGTGGATTTTTTTCATTTTGGTGTCCTCCGAAATTTTTTTTGTTGTTTACCGATATTTTTTGAAGCTCGGTAAGGTATTAAGTGGTATACGATGTTGCGTTTATATATGGTTTTCTACTACTAATTTTCGTAGTTTATGGAAAGAAGGTAGTACCCATAGGGGTTCGTATTTTGGTTGCAAAATTTGGGTGGGTACTATACATAAATCCATTTACGTTTGGGTTTGTGTTTGTTACCGTTCTATACCTATTTGCATTTATGTAATATAATACATTATAGGATGTTATCGAATCGTGGACGTTACCTATAAGGTCACCTTCCGATACACCCACCTTCCGAACACTTATTATACAAAATTGTATAACTAATTGTTATGTTAAAAGTTAACGTATTTCTAAAAGTTAACTCAAAGTTAACTTTTAATTAACTTATATCTGATTTGTCATTTCGAGCCAATTACCAACAATCTACAAATGTACCAATATCCTAATAATACCAACCAAAAATACAAAACCCTTCCCGATCTTTATATACCGCATCTTTCACCGAAATTGATAATTACCATACATCTTTTATATACTTCTATTAGAATATCCAATCAATCGGAGGAACAATAACATGACCGGGAACAAAAAAATCACATGGGAAGGTGTACAATGAGATTAAGTATATTATCCGAAATTAGCGATGCAATTCTAATCTTCCTTTTTGGAAGGATAACAATGATAAATCATTGGACAGCCAAACGAAAACGATTAGAAAACAAATGTTTTAACCTAACCGGTAAAATCGCGATTGAAAAACACTTTTTGGAACGGTGAAAAAAATGAGATACTGTGCAAAACACAAAATACACTATGATGCAAAATCATACTGTGCAAAATGCTTTTCTGAAATTGAGGATAAAATATCCTCAATCTTTCCTTTTTATCACAATGGCCAAACCGGACATAAATCCGAATTGGCAAAAACAAAAAGGGTGAAAAAATGAAAAACAACACAATAAAATATATAAATGTAACATCAGGAAACGACAAAACCGGAAATATCAGGGTTTCAGGAACAATATCAACAATAAACAATGGATATTACAAAAATATAAAATCTGCCATAGTTGTTGGTGAAAAAGTTACTTTTGTCACCAAAGATAACCGGACAATCGAAGCATTTTCAAACGAGGATCATAAATTAGAAATTGCTCGTTTTCTTGCCAAGTCTCTCATGGCCAAAAACATGGCAATGAAACCCA
>Ga0075125_10001731_pt1 | contig 10629 bp, 16 predicted proteins | sample AntAceMetag02UKN_FD_69810 | JGI IMG/M metagenome (GOLD analysis project Ga0075125, IMG submission 69810) | Saline lake microbial communities from Ace Lake, Antarctica - Antarctic Ace Lake Metagenome 02UKN | ecosystem: Environmental > Aquatic > Non-marine Saline and Alkaline > Saline | place...
GCCCGAATGCAACAACAAATCCGCCAACTGGAACAGCAGTTCGGTCAGCCAGGGCCGGGAACCCTGCAACCACCCTACTCCCGTCAAGAAAGGACCACACCATGACGAACAGTGAAACCAAAAATTGGGCCAATAACGGAAACCTTCGCACCCTCCTTACTGGACTCGCAGTAATCATCCTTGTGGCCGGCTGGGCCAGCACCTGGACCGCCCTATCCAAGCAGGTGGCCAGCAACGAATCCTGCATCACCCGCCTGGAAACGAACAAACTGGAGATAAATGTCTATCGCAGCGACCTACGCCGCTTGGAAGAGAAAATCGACCTGATCAACAGGAACCTAGAACACTGGCAAAAAAATACCCTTGCCCCCAATGGGTAGGCCCACCTATAGTGTGACTAACCTTAGTTGGAAGGAGCAATGACTATGGTTAGCGAAACCTCACCGGAAACGCTATGGAAGGCCTACCGGTTGCGGCGTAACATCAAGAACCGCAACGCCTTAGTGGAACACTACCTGCCCTGGATCAGACGAGTTTTTTCCCGACCCGTTATCAAACACTTCATGACCCCAATGGGCGAAGATGACCGAACGCAGGAAGCGTATATCGCCTTAATAGAGGCTGTGGAATCCTACGACAGACGCAAGGAGGCCTCTTTTGCAACTTACGCCTTCGCAAAAATAAGGTTTCGATACTTCGACTCACTACGCGACTTGGACTGGGTGCCACGCAAAGTCAGGAGGGATAATGCTTTATACAGAAAAGCCCAAACGCACTTTGGGAAAACGGAGCCCACTTCACAGCAACTTTGTGAATTTCTACATCTTTCTCTTCCACGCCTGGAAAGCCTGTTAAGCGAGGAAAGACATCCACCTGGCACATTCTCTTTTGACGCCAAAGCTCACCAGGACGGCGACGGCAATTTCCTGACATTACTAGAGGCGCAGCACAACCATATTCCAGACCCGTTTGCCGACATAGCGCAAGAAGATAGCCGCCAAGCCTTCCTAAAGCGCCTGCCAACTCGCCGTGATCGCCAAATCTTCTCATTGTACTTCTTCCAGAATTTCACCATGAAAGAAACAGCCAAACAGTTAGGCCTCAGTGAATCACGTATCAGCCAGATTCTTTCATCCAACGGTCAAGTCCTCAAGGGACGGAAGCACGTAGAGGGCTACCTGACCGTGTAAAATAAAAAGTATTTTGTATTTGACAACGCTAAAATACAAGGTAGACTCGATGTAGGCGGGCTATTCCGCCTCAGACAACTACTGGAGGCTTCATGGCGGGCCAACAAGACATTCGATTCGCGGTCGGCGACAGGGCGCTATTCTCTGGCCCGCCAAGCTACGAAGGCTCTGCCGCCGACCCCGCACCGAATCTCAGGGGGAATCCTTTCAGGAGTATACGATGAAGAAGGTCTATCTAAAGGTGGAGTGTCCGTCCAGCAGCACTCCTATTCGGGTTTTGTGTCGTGCTAAAGACGGCCAAACATTGTGCTGCCCCTATCAAGAGGAATCCCACTGCGGTGATTGGTGTGCCCTGTTCGACATCAGCGAGACCAGCAACGGCAGCTTTATCTACTGCAAGGGACATGCTATCGCCGACTTGGTTCCGGCCCCGGATCCTCCCCCCAGCTAGGGCGGAGCCCAGCGTGGCGCGGCAAAGGCAGTGCGCAGCACGGCGCGGCGCGGCAAAGGCACGGCGTAGCACAGCGCGGCACCGCAAAGGCTTGGCCGAGCCGTGCACAGCAGAGCAAAGCCCAGCACCGCCCCGCATTACGGCGCAAAGGCAAGGCGAAGCGTAGTAAAGTAACGATAAACCCTTTTACGCAAGGAGCTTAGTGTGGCAAAGCAAAAAACTGGGTATCTGAAAATGAACGTGGAAATCACCTTTATCGAAGGAGTTTTAGGCACCATGCCCCGTGACCCCTTGGTGGCAGAGAAGTTTTTGACTACCGAGACGGGAGGAGCCTTCCCTGACGACCAGGCGGCAGCCTTGGGAGTAGCCATCAAAGACCAAGGCGACGACGATCTTAAGGGTCCACCACCCACTATCTTCTGCCGAAACACGGAGGGGCAGTTGATTCTTTGGGACTACCAGATCAAGGGCTTCCTAAAGGACGCTTTGGGGGCGTTCTACCGTATGGAAGGCAAGGCGTTTTCTGCCTACAAGAAGATCGTGGACAGTTTAATTTTCGTGGCGCCGCGTCAGATACCGCTCATCTTACCCGAAGGCAAGGAGCCTGGGTGGTGTGAGCGAAGCATTCGTGTCGGCGGCCCCAAAGGTGAACGGGTGGCGTTGGCCCTTTCGGAAGAAGCACCTAAAGGCACCAAATTTGAGTGCACCTTCACCTGCCTGCGTGACGACCTGTTGAACTGGGTGGAGCGGTGCCTGGATTACGGCGAGTTGCGCGGCATCGGACAATGGCGGAATAGCGGCAAGGGTCGGCTAAGTTGGCGAGACCTCGGCTAGGGCGCTGCGGCGCTGTGCCTGGCCCGGCAAAGGCACGGCGTAGCTTCGCGTAGCAAAGGCTGCGCCAGGCACTGCGGGGCGGTGCATGGCAGAGCAAAGGCAAAGCGCGGCAACGCAGAGCAACGCCCGGCAAAGGCAAGGCGTAGCTCAGCGTAGCAAAGGCCGTGCACAGCAGAGCGCGGCGGAGCAAAGGCGAAGCAGGGCAGAGCAAAGGCAGAGTAAAGGCGGAGCGGGGCGCGGCGACGCAAAGGCAGAGCAAAGGCGGAGCGGGGCGGCGCATGGCAATGCACCGCAAAGGCAGGGCGCAGCAAGGCAGTGCGCGGCAAAGGCTGGGCCCAGCAGCGCACGGCAAAGGCACGGCGTGGCGGGGCAAGGCAAAGGCGAAGCAGAGCGTAGCATAACAAAGCAAAGGCAAAGCAAAACAAGGAGTCCCTATGACTGACGAACCCAAAACGACAGCTCTGGCGATCTTTGACTCCAAATTCCTTATGGACGGCGGCGAACTTGTCTACCAGACGCAAATGAACGAGCAAGTTAAGCTCTCCCTGGATATTTGCCGCAAGCTGGCCAGCACCAAACCCGGCGTCGAATTAACCACCACCGAGGCGCTCATGTTCCTCAAGACCTGCCGGACCTACCAGTTAGACCCCATCCTGCGGCAGATATATTGCATCAAATACGACGCCTCCAAGGTGGCTAGTCTGGTAATCGCCCGCGACACCTACGTCCGTATCGCCGACAGCCACCCGTCCTACCAGGGCTACGAGACGGGCTGGATTATCACGGATAAGACGGGCAAGATGCGCAAGTGCATCCCCGCTGGAAGCGAATGCGCTGCCGAGGAAGCCATTATCGGGGCATGGTGCAAGGTCTTTCGCAACAACCGGCACACCCCCACAGTGGAGGTGTTGACCAACGAAATATACAAAGGCCAGTCCACCCGGAACGGTATGCCCCAGATTATGACGCTCAAGTGCGCCGTGGTCCAGGCCCACCGGGCGGTGTTCCCCGACTTGCTGGGCGGGCTCTACAGCGAGGATGAGTTGCCCGCTATCGACGGGACGGTAGTGCCCCAGCCGGACGAGAGCGCCCGGGTGCTGCCCCGTGAGGAACGCACCGGGGACGACAGCGACGTAATGACGGTGGACACGGCCCTCACGGCTACCCTCAACCAATTCTACGATCTCATGGAGGCCCACGGACAGAAGGTGGACCGGGACAATCCCAACGACCGCGACAGCCTGATATTCCGCCACTGCGCTTCCTACTACCTCTCGGGCACCAAGGAAGAGTACCTAGAAATGGAGGCGTGGACCATCGACAAGGCTATAGCCCTGCGTGAGGCGCTCCACGAGTACGGCCTGCCCTCGGAGACCGTTAGAATCTACCTCTCTGAGCCGGAAACGACCAAGAAGACCAAAAAGGAGCCGGAGCCTAAACCGGCCCCGGAAGGCGACTTGCCTTTCTAGGAGAGCACTTTGGCCAAAAAAAAACAAACCCTTGATCTGAAACGAATTACTAAAGACCCCGGCCTCAAGCCCGTCTACGCCGACCGATCCACCTTGGAACGCTACGCAACGTGCCCCTTCCAGGCACGGGCGGTGGAGTCCGGGACCGTGACCGACCGCAGCCACCTGGCCGACGTGGGCATCGAAGGCCACAGGCTCCTGGCTGAGGCTACCGAAGCGGCGGGGGATAGCTACCTGGAGGCCGCCGACTGGCTCCAGCAGGAATTGCCGCTGGCCCGACCCGACCTCCAGCCGGAAGTCATCGCAGCCATGAAGGGTGTGGCTTCCACTTTCTACCGTATCCGGGCCGACCGGATACTCGGTGTGGAGCAGCAATTCTCCACCGAGTTCCTCAAGGCCACAGACAAACGGGGCCCCGTGATTCTTACGACACGGGTGGACTTGTGGCTGGCAGGCAAGCAGCCTGATGAGGTGCATGTCCACGACTACAAGACGGGTTGGAAACGCCGCTCCAATAGTGAGGCTGCCCAGGCGTTCCAAACGCACTTCATCGCGTGGGTGCTCTGGAAGGTAATGGAAGACATTCAGGGCATCCATTTTTGGTACGAGCAGACCCGCTACGGCGAGGCGTCCTACTGCAAGATGGAGAGGGAGAGAGATTTTTACAACTGTGAGGGGCGGATTCAGTCCACAGTGGCGTTATGGCTGGGCGGTAATAAGGAGGCCTGGCCGGGGGTAGAGAAGTGCTCATGGTGCCCCGCCACCGCCATGTGCCCCCACGTCGTCTCAGAATCGCTCAGTTTAAACGATAACCCAGAAGCCTACCTGGCGTCCTATATCGCCACCAAGGCCCGCTGTGGGGCTATGGAGAAGGCTATGAAAGCGTACTGTAAGGCGGAGGGGGAAATTCGCTGCCGCCAGAACGTCTTTGGTTACAAGGAGCCCATGAAGCGGGTGACTTTCAGTTTGTACGAAGAAGCCCCGGAGCGGGAGGAAGGAGAGACTGTGAAAGACTAAGGGCTGCCCTGCCGTCACCCCGCGATTACCCATCGCACTTAAGCTGTGTCCGAGCAAAAGCAGGGGGCGGCAGGGCTTTTTTGACAACCGAATAGGCCCCGTGGCGTAAAGGCAAACGCGATAAGGGCCCTCAGCGACCCCGTGGAAGGGTGGCAGCGCACAAGCGTGAGGGCACCGACTCCACATTGCAGGTTCGAGTCCTGCCGGGGCCATTCACGGGAACGCCACCGTGACCAACAAGCGGGTTTACTCGCGCCTCCACGGCAGCGAAAGCTGAGCCCGGATTAAAGGCGAGAAATCAGGCGTGACTTGCCGGTGGAGAGTAACCGGCATTGGAAAAAGTCCAAGTAAGGAGCTTAGAAATGACAGTGCCGCGTAAACGCCGAAACCAGAGCAACCCGCCCCGCCGCTTCAAGCGAACTGGGCCACAAAACGGCACCGGCCCGAGGTCGAAAACTGGCCGGTGCGTAAAGAAGAAATCATCCAAGTAGAAAGGCGAAAAAATGGACACCGTACAGATTGCAAAAATATGCCACCAAGCGAACAAGGCATACTGTGAAGCTCTCGGCGATACTAGTCAACCAGAGTGGGAGGATGCTCCTGATTGGCAATGCAAAAGCGCCATAAATGGCGTGCTCTACCACCTGGAACACCCTGATTCAAAACCTTCCGACAGTCATGTGAATTGGCTGGCGGAGAAAAGGGAAACGGGCTGGGAGTATGGCCCTGTAAAAGACCCGGATAAGAAGCAGCACCCATGTTTCGTCCCCTACGATCAGTTACCGGAGGATCAGAAGGCGAAAGACCTTTTGTTCTTGTCCATCGTTCGGTGTTTTGGGTGAAAAAGTGAATAGCGGCGGCGGCGGTGTGGACAGTGACACGCGACGTTCAAGGGTTTGGCGTTGGGACTAGTACCCGAAAACAAGCCCACACGTTGACCAGTGACGGCTGGTTGTAAACCGTGCACACGACGAGAAAGCCGGGATTTACCGTACCGGCCCGCCGCGTTTTTGACAACCGAATAGGCCCAGTGGCCTTTGAATACTAAATTAGTAGATAATAGTATGAAATTAGTATAAACGGATTTGTGAAGGGAAACGACAATGATCCAGTACAGAATAGGAAGGCAAGAAGAGCCGGAAGAGGAAATCACCGAGCTAATAGTACGGCTCTGTAACGACACCGAGGTAGGCAATGTGGGCAATATTAATCTATTGGTAGGGGGCGACGACTGCACCCTCAATGGCGTGGTTGTTTTGTTGCCAAACGGAGAGGTTGTGGTACATGAAGACACGGCGAGACGTTTGGGGCTGCGTGTACGGGTAAACGACTCTTAGCTAAAACAAAATAGCCGGGCGAGTTTATGACGGTCCTTAGACCCTTTCGGCCGTCGCCGCCTTCTTACGGCCTCGTCCGGCATTATTCTAATAATTTTAAGTGTAGGAGTGGCAAGGAGTTAGGGCGATAGTCGCAACAATTTACAACACGTCGTGTAAGATTGTGCTGGAATTGTGACCCCAAGAAGGAGCCAGGGATGGCTTTAAGGCACTCCAATAAGACAGACGGTAGGCCCAGCTTGCAGTTTTATCCCGACGATTGGCTGTCAGAGGCCGGGCTGAGGCTGTGCAGTTTGGCAGCAAAAGGCTTGTGGATTGAGCTACTTTGTTTCATGTTCAAAAGCGAAAAACGCGGTCTGCTATCGGTAAAAAACGAAGGTTTTGGCGCAGAAAAAATTAGCAAACTTGTCGGCTGCTCTATGGCAGAGGCGAAGCAGGCCCTTAGCGAGCTAATAGAGAATGATGTGTGCTCAACTACTGATGACGGAACGATTTACAGCAGGCGAATGGTTCGAGAAGAATGGCAGAGGGATAGCAAAGTCATGGCAGGAAAAAAAGGTGCCATGAAAAAATGGGGTAAAAAAAGCATGGCAAAACATGGGTCTTCTACTCCTACTCCTACTCCTACTCCTACTCCTACTCCTATATACCCCCCTAAGAAGGGGATGCCTGGGCCTACCAATATCAGTTATGAGCTTCCCAACTTCGAGGACCCCTTTGAAATTCTAAAAGACCAGGACCTGCGGCTGGTTGTGCAAGCCTGGGCCGACCAAAACAACATCCTCTCCCCCATTGAAACCTTACAGCTCAAACACATTCAGAAGTGGCGCGAAGGCGTGGCTGCCCACGGTAAGGCCAACTGCCTCCAGGCGATCAAAGAGCAAAAGTCCACCCAGCCAGGATTTATTGTCAACCGCCTGGACAAAGCTGCCTCCGAGAAGCCCTTCGAGCCGGAAACGACGCAAGAGGAGATGGATAAGGCGATGGAATTAGCGGAAAAAATAAGATGCTTGTAGCAACGGAAGTGATGCAGCGGCTAAGGGGATTGTGGCCGAACAGCAAAAACCTCTCGGTGGCCATATGTGCTGAGATTGTCAACCACTGCAATGCTCAAGGTGCATCAGCCGCCAGCTTCGAGCGGGCCCTGAGAGAGTACCGGGCCCACGACGAGCGGTTCTCTCCCACCTGGAACCGTCTCAAGCCTTTTTTGCCACGACCAATAGAAAGCAGAATCATCATGGGCATACCCAACTGGATGCACGACGAGACGCAAAAAGCGAACGAGCTGTGGGCGGCCTCCAGGCACACCGAATACTGCCGGCTCGGCATTGCGTGTGCGGCAGGCATCCCCGGCGGTTACACCTTGGGCCGATGGGAAGAGATGTTGGAATGGGCGATCAAGGAAGATGCGGCGATAGCGGCCCACAAGAAACAACACCAACAGGAAGCTGCCGCTAGTAAACTGCGGCTCAACGCCGCCTACGAGCGAATGCTGGCCCACGCGCAACGACGGGAGGTGACGGGATGATTTCTTTTTGGGTACCCGGCAAGCCGCAGGCATTGAAACGACACCGGATGACCAAGGGCGGTCACACTTACGACCCGTCCGCCGGCGACAAGGCGGACTTCTTGGCGAAGGCGATGGCGCATCGACCAGAAGCCCCGTTACGTGGGCCAGTGTGGCTAAAGGTGTTCGCTTTCTTTCCTAGGCCGAAATATTACTACAGGGCCAACGGTGAGCTTAAAAAAGACGCCCCGACTGTGCAGAGTAAGCGGCCCGACTGCGACAACATCCTCAAGTTTGTCGCCGACGCCCTTAATGGTATATTTTGGACAGATGACGCGCAGATATGCAACGCATCTGTTTACAAAGCGTATGACGCTGTGCCGGGCGTGAGAGTCGTAATGGGAGAAGGTTATGCCCAACCCACTGTTTGACATTTACGTATGGGCGGCTGGCCTCGTGGCGGCGTTCTGGGTGTTTGTGTACTTGGTGTGGCGGAAGTTTAGTTGAGGTGAGTGATGGGTGAGACGAAACGACTCGACGACGGCTTTTGTCCGCACTGCCACCACGATGTAGCGTCCGATGACGAGCTACACGTCTGTGTTAAGTGCGGCGGCCCGTGTTGCGATGATTGCGGTTACGAGGCGGACAAAAGGTGGGTGTGTGACAAGTGCCTTATTGTGTGGGCGGTGTGATTTTGGAGTGAAGCGATGATCGACATAACCGCCGAGCAGCGAGCGTACGTGGTAGGAGCGATATTAGATTGGACTGCTGTTTGTCTAGACGACTTAGTGCCGTTGGGTGGTTTTGCCCTGGCGTGTATGCAGGAAGATGTGCGTCGGGGGAGGCTGGTAAGAAAGTTCCGAGATCGTGGTGCCATCTACTTCCATCTAACCCCCGCCGGCCGGGCGGCGTTGGAAAGCGAGGCGAAATATGCGTGAGCGAAAATGGCGACTGCGAGGGGATAAGGGGATAAACGTCATAGGTTATGAGCGGCAGACGTTCAACGGTGACGATATTGTGCGAGAATTTAGCAATGATGGAGCATCTTGGTATTCAGGAAGCGTCTACGCGCTGTGGCACACTGACAAGCAGGACTTCACGGGATTCCACGATCGCAACGGGACGGAGATTTACGAGGGGGATAAGTTAGAGAATAATATTGTGCATAACTCCTTTGTTTTTTGGGACAGTGAAGAGGGGCGATGGTGTGTCAGATACGATAAGACTGGCACACTACAGGCTTTGTTTTGGTTTATCAAGCACGAATGTCGCGTGGTGAAGGAGAATAAGTGATGGCTATAACACCTGACAATGCCTATGTGTCACCGTCCCACAGTGATGTAGAGGTGGTGCAACTGCGTGCCCGCGTGGCGGAGTTGGAGGCTGAGAACGCCCAGAGTAAAGTAAACTATGATGGAGCAATCGACCTACTCACAGATTACCGGATGCGTCTGGCGGTTTTGGAGGCGAAGCTGCCCGCGTACACCGATAACAGCCAGCACTTTGTGCCGGGCGTGGATGTTGTATGGGTTAACTCTGGGGCGGGAACATTCAAAACACACAATGTCACCTGGTATCGCGGGAAATGGGAAGGTCCAATGTTAGCCGATAACGGACCAACACAGAGAGAGAGTTTGTATTCTACTAAAGCTGCTGCCCTGGCGGCGAAAGAGCGTATGGACGCGTTAACAGAACAGGAGAACAAGCATGAGTGAGTATAATCTTAACGCAGACGTGTTTAACATAGGTATCCACGACGCTGAGCCTGGAGATATTGTCCACGTCTCAGGCGGGCTGATTGGCAGCACTTTGTACATCCCCAAATCCGTAGTTGGGACGACAGACAAACATATCACGCTCGACTTTCAGGACGTTGAGGTTAGCGCATCGCTTGCCGGCGGGTCCGCCTTCGCCCTCAGCGGGTCCGGTCAGTCTGCCTACATCGACATGGTGGGCAAAGTTACGCTGTGTGGTGGTAGTAATAATTTTTATTGTGGGCGGAGCGACGTGGATATGACCGGCCTGGAACATTGGTGGAAAGGTGAGTCAGCAGGCGACGCCGGAAAGCATATTGGGTCGATGGAGAAGGCTTACCCTCTACCGTGGCAGGTCGAGAGGGTCCACTATGGATTGATTGACGTAACGGGCAAGACACTAAAACAGGTATTCGATAATACGGGTGGTTGGTGTTGCTCTATAGACCACTTACGAGTCCACGATGTAGAGTGTACCGATGTGGTGATGGGCAAGAACCTTTGCCTGGGGATGCATATTCGGTTTCTGGAAGTCCGCAACTGTAAATGTAGCGAGAGCGTTCTTATCCTGGGCGGAGCCTGTCTCAATTCAAGCGGCATGCAGGCAGAGTGCGCCAATGCGGTTGTTGAGAGGATGTTGCTCGTCAACGTAGACGCCAAGCGTGGCATAGCGTTGGCCTCTGCCCTGAACTGTACTGTGGTGAGAGCGGTAGCGGAAAACTGTCGGTTCTCGCTCGGTGCCGTGGTGGCTGCTGAAGGCGTGCTTGTGCCCGGAACTCACGACGTCACCGTCAATACCAAGCAGGGGCCCAGCGAAGGCTGCACCGTCAACGGGTTTCCGTGGGTTCCGTCCGAGTCTCCCTGGCCCGACTTCCCGCCCGTGCCCGTCGAGGAGCCGCCCGCACCGCCGGTCGTCGTACCGCTTACCAGAGAGGAGGTGCAGGTGATGATAGAGAAGAGGGTGGCTGCCTCACAAAAAACTACCGACTTGGCCTTTGAGGAGATGGCCAGCTGGATTGAAACCAAGTCCTTCCTGGGCCACACGCACAAACCGCTCGTTGGCCAGATAG
>Ga0075125_10001735_pt1 | contig 10616 bp, 36 predicted proteins | sample AntAceMetag02UKN_FD_69810 | JGI IMG/M metagenome (GOLD analysis project Ga0075125, IMG submission 69810) | Saline lake microbial communities from Ace Lake, Antarctica - Antarctic Ace Lake Metagenome 02UKN | ecosystem: Environmental > Aquatic > Non-marine Saline and Alkaline > Saline | place...
TCTAAGTTATCCATTGATTCGAACTCCACTTTCAATAAATCAAAGTCCCACTGCGCAATCTCACTTGATTTGTTGTCCATTATTCTGAATGCTTTTACTTGTTCTGGTGTTAAATCATCTGCTCTAATTATTGGGACTTCTGTAATTCCTAATTTTTTGGCAGCTTTTAGTCTTGTATGACCTGCTATTATCTCATTATTTTTGTCCAAAATCACTGGAACTTTGAATCCAAATTCTTTAATGCTTCGAGCTACGATCTCAATTGCATTTTTATTCTTTCTCGGGTTATTTTCATATGGAATACATTCTGATATTGGAATATAATCTATTTTTATTGTTTTTTCTATTTCTCTTTCCATTTTAACTGAATATATTTTCCATTTTTGGTTTATTGTGTTCTTCTAAGTGATGTTTTTTACATAAAACTTTGTATTTCTTTGGATTATTGTAATCTTCGTGATGAAATTCTAAATTTTCTGTTGTTCCACAAATCTCACATTTTTCTTTTTTTACATTTCCTCTTTGAAATTCCTTATTTAAAGCAGACCTCATAATTGTCTTTTTTCTTCTCTCTGGATTTGTGTGATATCTTTTAATTGCCTTTTCAGAGAGTTCTTTTCTATTTTCTTTGTGTTTTTTGAGTATTTGTTCTTTATTTTTATCATAGTATTTTGTTGCTCTTTTTTTAATCTTCTCTGAATTATTTTGATAATAATCCTTGTCTCTTTGTTTGTTCTCTTCTAAATGTTTTAATCTTGAGAGTCTTTTGCATTCTTTTACTTTTTCTTTGTTTTTATCCCTGTATTCTTTTCTTTGGCTCAGGATTCTTTCCTTATTTTTAATATAATACTCTTTTCCCATAAGTAATCCACGGAAGAATACTTTTTAAATGTTTCTTTCGGGGATTTAGGGATTCTTCTTGTAAGGTTTGATTTCTTCTATTGGCAAATACTTAATTTCTAGTCTTTTCATTCTTCTAATTCTTCCACTATTGCTAGGTGATACCATCTTTCAAAGTCTTTTTTTGAAAGATAATGATCTATTGGGTGATCTGTTGACATTCCATTTAGGACCCATCCTTTTTTTCTTGCTTTATTTTTTAATTTTATTAGTTCTTCTCTCATTTCTCTTTTTTTCACTTCTTCTTCTCCTTAGCAGCATAATTCATGATTGCTATGAACCACAGAAATATTCCTGTTAAAGCTAATTTTAAATGCATTCCATCAATCCAAATCGCTAAAAAAAGAAAAATAAGTCCTAACCATCCAGGAATTTCTATATCCCAAATCCACTCTTTCTTTTTTTTAATCTTTTTTTTCATTATCTTCTAATTCTCCCTTTTATTTCTTTAAAGGTTTCTTCATTGATTTCGCCTTCTTCTAATCTTCTTTCACACCTTCTGCAGTAAATATGGCCACTGGACCTAAAAGAAACATCCCTTATCTTTCCTTTGAAAAATTCACATAAATGTTCTGTTTTCATTTTTCTTTTAATCATCTAAGAAAGACAAATCTTCATCAATTTCATCTTCCTTCAATTTAATATCCTTTGTTCTTTTACACCTTTTTTGTATTTCTTCATAAGTCATTGTAGACAACACTTCTTGGCCATATCCTCTAAATCCTGGACTAAAACTCATATCATCCCTTCCCATCCACACTTTTTACATTTTGCGCAGTAGTTTTCCCTCTGAGGTCTAGTCTTTTTAACAGTCTTACCTATACCTGAGCCCTTTTCTTTTTTGTGTTGATCTTCATAGGTGCAACCTTCTTTTTGACATTTGGGACACTTCACTTCTTCTTCTCCTTTGGCTCTTTAGCTTTATCTTTCTTAGCCTTAGCTTCTTCTTTTTCTTTGATTTCTTTTCTGATTTTTTTGAAGTTTATTCTAGTTCCTACAGCATCTTTAGCTTGTTTGAGTTCTTTTGAGACTCTCCTTAAATCTTTTTTCTTTAGTTCGATTTGTTCTTCTACTGAGACTTTTTGTTTCCCTAAGCCTTCAATTTCTGCTTTAATTCCTTTTTCGTTGCCTTCTAAGAACATCATGATTCTGACTGTTCCTTCTTCTCCTGAGATTACTTCTGTGTTTGAGACGACTGTTCCATACTTTTTATCATTAAATAAAGGCATCTCATCGCTAGTATTGTGATGAAGTTCCTTCTTACGATCATCAAATGTAAATTTATTATTGTTCATTTTTTATCCTCCATTTCTAGTTTTTTGATTACTTTCATTGCTCCAGTAGAGATTGGAATAATAACTTGTCCTTTCGTGCTTTCTCTTTGTTCCATCTTTGAAATAGAATCATATTTTCCAAGCAATTCTACTAGTTCTTTTCCTTTGTCTGTTAGGTTGATGTCTAACTCTCGGCCCACTAGATTTTTAACTATAATTCCTTCTCTTTGCCATTGGTCTGTTACGTTTGACAGGTGGCTAGTGGTCATGTTTATCTCTTTGCTTAGTTGGTGCATGTTCTTGTTCTTCCCCATTAGGAACAACAAATTCATATATCTTTTACTAAGTAAGAATCTATACATCTTTTTTCTCCTTTAGACTAACCCTCGCCAAATCATCATATTCAACTTCTAACATTTCCAAAGCCATGTTTAAAGAATTATAATCTACTCCGATTTGTTTAACTAGCTCTGATTTGAATATTGGTGTGTCTTGTTCTTTTAAGAATTGTTCTACTCTATTTAATGTTACAACTTGAATGCTTCCCCTTTTTGATGGGTCTGGTTTTCTTAGAACTTTAGATTTTTCTTCCACCATATAATTATAGCATTATAGGTACTATTTAAACTTACGCTTTTACGATGCCCCAAGCAGTTTTCCATAAAGCAACATATTTTGCCTTAAAAACATCTTCCTTTAATTCTTCGAGATAAATATCTAAACATGAATTGATTATGTAATCTCCAAACTTTCTTTTATTTAATCTGCATAATTCTTCAAGATAGGCAAATTCTCTTTTATTTTTTATTACCCTTACTAATTGGCTTCTAAGATATTCTTTGACCGCTTGGTCACTTACATCTCTTGAAAGTGTTTTGTTCTCCATTCGTTATATTTTTCCATGTTTGAATTATACCTATTCAAATCATAAGGTTGATTAAGCACATCGAGATTTCTAATATAGCCATAGTAATCTGACCAAGTATAAATCACATCATCCAAATTTCCATCTTTAAGTGCGTGTCTCATTTTTATACTTAGTTCTTTTTCCATTTCTAATGCCATAAATAATCAAAGAACTTAATCTTTTTATTATTTGCTATTCTCCGGGATTATTGAGTGGACACATTTATCTGTTTTTCACCACCAAACAAAGTTAATAATGGAGAACCCTGTCTACTTGGTTCCATTGATTTAACTTGGGCATAAGAGTTCCAATAACTCAAATAACTTCCTGTTAGAATAAAATGTTTTGGTTCTTTAATTATTTTTTTCATTCTTTTATCTACCCTGTATTGTTCTCTTATATGATGACTTAATTGATGTACGTGTCCCATTGCATAAATATCAACATCTACAATTCTCTCTAAATCTAAAGCTCCTTTTATTTTAGTGTAGGGTAATCTTGCCCCACTTGCTCCGTGGGTTGTATACATTGTATAACTTTGTTTTCTCACATTAATTAAATGTGTTTTACCAATTCCAAGATATTTTCCTCCAATTTGTCTACACATTCCCCTCATTACATTTACCCCATCATCTTTAAAGGCTCTAGCCTCATGATTTCCAACATGTGCACCTATAAATCTTTTATCATCAGCAAATGGTTTGTAAATTGCGACCCATTCTGCTATTTGTTCATCAAATATTTGTTCTTGGGTATAAACTCCGTCTCCAATAGAACTTCTTGTGGCTCCTTCAACTCCATCTCCCATGTGTAAAACATAGATTCCATTATTATAAGCCCAATCTAAATTTTTTAAAAGTTTATCCCTATTATGATTAGCATTACCAATGTGTTCGTCTCCAACTAACATTATTTGGACTTTATCTTTATCAAAGCTCAACCTATTTAAGGTAGGACTTTCTTCCTCTTCTCTTAAAAGATTTTCCATAGCCATCTTTTCCCTTACGTTTTTTAAATAACTCATTTCAAATTTACCTCCTTTTTCATAGTAGTTCACTTAAAGATTTAATTCTCATTATCCCAGTGGTATCTCCTTGATTATATGGTCTATCAATTAAAATAGGATGTGTATCACTATTATCACGAATCTTTTTACAATTATTTAATGAATCTTCTATAAATAAATCTAAACCCAACTTATTACATAATTCATACTTTCTTTTACCAAAATGAAGAGATTTGTAAGATATTTTATCTTCTCTTAATCTTTTTATGGTATCTTGTCTCCCCTCTTTAATCCACTCTCTGAAGGTTATTATGTGAAAATCATATTTTTTAGATAGCCTCTGTAAGTTTTCTTGGACTCCGGGATATGTAGGTATCCAAAGGAATGGTCTAAGTTTTCCAAAGTCTTCTAAAATGGGTTTTATCTTAGATTCATCTAATCCCCGATTATAATCTGTTTTATCCAATGAAATTCCTTTAGATTCTGCGAATTTATCAAAATATTCTATGAATTGATAAACCACCCCATCTAAATCCAAACCAACTTTTAATTTCTTCATTTTATCTCTATTGTTTTCCTAAATTTAATTTTCTTAAAAATCCTATGAAAAGGATAATAAATTAAGATTCTGATAATGAAATATAAACCAATTTCTGTCCACTCTTTAAATACTAAAAACGCTATTAATAATCCTAGAGCCTCCCAGAGTGTTCCTTTCATTAGTGTTCTTAAATGTATTTTCATTTTACATAAAACGATTGATAAACCGCCACCCCAAATTCAATATATTGTGGATTACTTACTATTATTCCAGCAAGTATTGTTCCAAGCATTATTTCTAAAGGACTTATTTTTATAAGTGATTTTGTTTTCATTTTCTTTTTATTATGTCTTCTTTTGTTGGGGGTCTGATTCTACAATCTTCTGGAAAAGGATCTCCCCTTTTATATCCATCCCAGATTTCTTTCATCTTCTCTTTTGTTTCTTTATTTGCCATTCTTTTTCCACCCTTCATCAATTAAATATTGTTTTAAATCTGAAAAAGCTAGCTTCACTGTTTCAACTGGTTTTTTTCCTCTTGCTGTATATCCAAGAGCATAATCATTCCATTTGTGTACTAAATCATCATAAAACCATCTCTTGCCCCTATGATTTTCATCAATCCAATCTCTTACGTCTTGCCAGTCAGTTATATCTTCTAATTTCATTTATCCTTTCCCGGATAATCAAATCCTGGTTTTTTCTTTTTGTGTCTAGTATAAGTGAAAGACCCATCTTCTTTATAATATTCAATTCTGAAAAACTTTTTGTTTCTAAGATATTTAGCATACAATTTCAACATCTCATTATAATCAAAAATAGCAACTTGCATAGCTTCTTCTAAATTCTGCAAATTAGATTCCAAAGCACTTTCATATTCTTCTTTGGTTGCTGGTCTTTTCTTTGGTTCTTGTTCATCTAGTTTATTCTTTAAGGCCATTTTCTCTTAATAATCTAAGTAAGTTAAATTATATATATTTTGTTATTTGAACTCATGGAAGTGTCTCAATTTGTGGCATTCTGCGCATAAAACCACACAATTAGTCATATTGTACTTTCCCCCAACACTTCCCCGGGTCATCCTGTGAACTTCTAAATTTTCTGTTTCGTGACATCCTGGATTCTCACATTTGAATCCTGCACGATCCTTTAATCTCTTTCGGAGTTTCATTGTTAATTTGTCTGCTCCAATCATTTCTTTTGGTTTCTTTAACTTGTATCCTTGTTCGATTAGTCTCTTCACAAATGGTTTCAAATGTTTACATGGTTCTGCAAAATATTTGACATCTGCTAATTCTCCAATTTTCTTCTTTCTTCTGAAAACAAAATCTCCACACATACAATCTAACTTAAAGATAAGTTTCTCACCATCGATCACATAAATCTTTGATTCGTATTTGCCTCCAATTGGTATTATTCTCATAAAAGATTTTCCTCCCCTATTTCAGTTATTTCTTCTTTAGTTAATTGTTTTGATTGTTCCTTTATCACTTTTTCAGCTATAATCTCGTGGACCCTTCTTGAAGGTTCCTTATTTAGTAAACGATCGATCTCTATGCCAGCTTCTTTCTTAGTCATGCCTTCCCAGGTTTCTCCTTTAAGGTTGTTTATGTAGCCTATTTGGCCCACTGTTGCTTGACTATGATTTGTTGGGCTTGTTGCAGGCTTTCTAATTGGTGTGTTGGGTATTGGTTTTCTAGATATCTTTTCCTCTAAGACTTCAATTCGCTTTATCATGCTCGTTAGTGCTTCTTCAACTACTTTGTTCATTTTCTTTTCCTCTTTATTTCCCTTAAATCATCTGTCAATTCTACTAAGATTTCTTTTTTTATTTTCTCTGCTTCTTCACGATATTCTTTTCTAACTTTTGAAATAGTTTCCAAATCTGAGACTGAAACCAACTCTAAAAGTTTATCTCTTGCATATTCTACCATTTTTCTTTCAAGATTTACACCCTTAAATTTATCAAAGGCCAGGTTCATTGCAGAAACAATATTTATTTTAATAAATTCTTCAATTTCCTTTAAAATATCCTTAACTATCTCTTTTTCTTTTTCTTTTAAAATTTTGTCCATTTTTAAGGTTTCATCAACCCTTTCCCTAATTAATTCATTCAAATTTGAAGTAATTAATTTAGTAATTTCATTCTTTGATATTTCCTTCTTTGCAATTAATTCTGATTTCCCAATTATTTCGTCTGCAATGTTTTTAATAAGACCTTGGTTATTCTCTAATCTATCTTTAAAAAATCTTTCATCAAGTTCATCCAATAATTCTCTCTTTAGTCTTTGATATGTTTCTTCTTTATTCATCTTCTTTTAAGCATTCATAGCACACTCCGTTTTCTTGTTCGTCATAAAATACTTCTTGCCCACACTTCTCACAAATCACTTTAATTCCTCCGAGTCATCTTCTAAAGACTCATATAAAACATCTGCTTTTATTTGCCCTACTTCTGAGAGGGAATCCCTTATGTCTGAGCTTAAAATCATTGCTTGGATTAATTTGATTTGGTGTCCACTCAACTTGATTTGGTATACTTTTTCTTTTTTGATTCTGCTTATCATTTTTTCTCCCCCATAAATTCTTCCAGTGTTTTTTGCTCTTTTTTCTCTTCCTCACGATCGTAGTTGTTTTGCCAAGTGGATCCCCTGTTTTCTTGTTTTTTTCTTTCCATTGCTTGTGTTGCCATCAGTTCATTTCCTCCATAACAAATTGCCAGTATTCTTTTGATTCCAGTTTCTTTGTTTGGATCATCTCTGGGAGGTTTTCTGCTCCAATCTTTTTTAAAAATTGTTCTTGGAGTTCCGGGTGTTTCTCCTGGTACTCTATCAAATCTGAACCATTCATTCTAAATTCTCCAATAAAAATTCTATATAAGGGGATCTTGGTATTAATCCTCTTTTCATATCTATTTTAAGTAATAATTCTTTCTTGATGCTTATTGAAATTATTTCTTTTGTTACTATTCCTTTTTTTCCTCTTGGCATTTGTTTTTTCCTCCTTTTAAATTTAAATATCGAAGATACTCCCATAATCCTTCTGCTGTTAATTTCTCTTTTCCATCAAAAAGCTCTTGTCCTGTTGCAAATCCCATTATACCCTCCAGCATGTCTATTTGTTTTTTACTAAATTTACAATTTATTACTTTCATTTTCTTGTCACCACCATTGCATCTGCATTTTGATCGTTTCTGAATCCACACTTTTCACATACTTTGCCTTGTGGTCCAGTAATTAATCTTTGACTATTACACACAGGGCATTTTCTTTTTGTTTGTTTTTTCATTTTGATTATAAAAAGGGAGCTTATAGGACGTTCTGCCGTCTCCCTCTGTTCCCAGTCTCTCATCCGGGTAGAGTAAAGAGATTGATCTATCCCCTTACCCAATGAGAGGACCAGGATTCGAACCTGGGTGTGGGATTCACGTTTTACTGATGCATCTCCCCATACTAGTCCACTGTATTATCCTCTCTTAAATTTAATAATTTAATCTTATTATTTCATTAATTCAACTAATAAGTTCTTCATCCTTTTTGCTTCAGTTTCTAAATCTTTGATATCTACTTTACCAGCAACAATTAAATCTTTTGTATAGGATGCTGAAAATGTTGAAATCTTTAGCTTAGGATCTTCTCTTGGATAATTTCCGAACTTCTTTTTCTCTTCAACAACGGCATTTGTTATCTCTAAGTCCTCAACAATGTTTCCTGGACCTAAAGTTACTTTAACCTCATAACCTTTTTTCAAAGATGTTAGGTATTTTTCAAGTTCTTCTTTTGGTTTGTAAATATTTAGGAATCCTTCAACTCCTTCCATTGAAAAACCTAGATTTTCTTGCCCGTTGAAACTCCTTATTTCTGGACTAATCCACTTTATTCTTCCTTGTTTGATATTTTCTGTCATTTTTTCCTCCTTATATTGAAGGGGTTAGGAGACTTCAATCTTTGAAAGAAGTCACCCCTCCCCGCGGTATCTCTTAAGAGTATTTTTTTGTTTTTCATTTTTGATTATAAAAGAGAGAGCTTCGTGTCCTCCTGAAGTCTTGAAACTCTACAAGTTGTCCACTCCCTCTGTTCCCAGTCTTTCCTGGGTGTCAGGGTAGAAATCTGTTAACTACAACTAGACTCCTATTCTTACCCAATGCGAGGGGCAGGATTCGAACCTGCTTAAACCCCTGAAAGCCTATTGTATTATTGTAAGCTAATTTCAAAATACTTCGCAGTATTCCTTTGGCTCCCTCACTTATTACTCGCACTATCTTTGTAAACTTGCTGTGAAATCTCTTAACCAAGCGTTCCATTTCCAAGAACCTCTAATTAAAAGAGCTTTCCTTAGCCTTATTGCCCAGTGTAATTTATTTTTCATTTTAATCATTACTCGCACATTCTACATTGTGCGTAGCCTCCAGTTTAGCAATCCTTTTCTTTAGAGCTTCCAATTCATCTTGAAGATAATTAACAATCTCTAATAATTTTATAGGTCTTGGTTTCTGTATCATTTTAAGTCCTCCTCTGTGAGATTTAATCTTTTTTCCCATCTAGCTGTTATAAAATCTAAAACAGATAAGGGGGTCATTCTGAAAATTGTATTATCTTTAATTAAATCCATATCTTCTTTAATCCACTTCACAGCTTCAGCTCTTAGCCATTTAGCTTGTAAATCCATAATATTCATATCCTTTAATGTTTTATTTTGCATTTTCTTTTGTTTTTAATCTCGCGATCTCCTTTCTTATCTTTCTTCTGTGGGCTGGTCTGCCTTTTCCCCCAACTGTTCTCATTAGTTGGATTTTTAGTTCTTTTATTTTTTCTTCTTGCATTTTTTTGTTCCTTTTTGGTATTTTCCTGGGCTTACATAAACCCTCGGCTTTCCCATTCCATGTTCAAAATCATGGCATTCCCTACAAATCCATTCATAAGGAGGCAGATGGTGTCCTAACTTCGAGTGCTTGGTTAACGATTTTATCTTTTTGCATCGCGGACACTTCCCGGTTCTCATTTTTTCTTTTTATGCTCTTTTGTTAATTTTATCATTTATCCCTTCTCCTTTTTTAGTTAATTTCCAAGCAATAACTATTCTTCCAGTAACCCCACATTTCTTTTTACCAAAAGAACCCACATATCTAAGATTAACTAGCTCTTTTCTTCTTGGAGATATTTTATTTCTCTCAAAATAACCCAAATGAGATGTTATCTCCCAATCTGTTGTTCCTTCCATTACTTGATTTAAATCATCTATGGCTTTTAAAACAACCATTTGTCTCTCTCCCAACTTGTCCTGAATTTCTTCCCAAGAATCTAAACTAGTCTCTTGCATTTGGTGTGTGTTGTGTTGTCCCATCAGTCTCTTTCTCTCCCACATTCTAAAACATAATCTTCTTGCTCTGCACTTAAATCTTCAAAGAAGTCATCTACTCTTAACTCGAAGTTGTCATCCATCATTTGAATATCTCCTTGATTATTTCGTGTTTAATAATAATGTGGGGTTTCTCTTCTAGTCTTGTTAAGTTAAGTAAACATTTTAGGGCCTTTGGACCTTCTCTTGGTTTAATTAATTGTTTTGGTGTTTGTATCATCTGAAGTCTCCTAAATTATACACGTATAATGCCTTTTTAAAACCTTCTATTCTAAAAAAAGAATTATTTAACTAACAAGTTACATCACTTGCACAATCATCTTTTGCTTCTTCATCTTCTTTATATTGGCCTCGTGACGATCTTTATCTCTCTTGATTGCCTCTTCATAAGGCCTAGCTTGTTTTCTAGTTAATTTCTTATTAACTGTTATTTTAGAAGTTTTAGCGTTATTTAATTCGTAACACTTTCTTGTTTTTTTTAGTGCATAGGCTATGTTTCTTACCTTAACCTCTTTTGCTTGACTAGTATAATATCCTCTTTCAGGATCACTCACTCTTTTAATTACCATCTTTCTCCGTATTTGATGTGGAATGTGAATTTAATTTGGTTTGCTCTTGTGATTTATTTAAT
>Ga0075125_10001736_pt1 | contig 10614 bp, 11 predicted proteins | sample AntAceMetag02UKN_FD_69810 | JGI IMG/M metagenome (GOLD analysis project Ga0075125, IMG submission 69810) | Saline lake microbial communities from Ace Lake, Antarctica - Antarctic Ace Lake Metagenome 02UKN | ecosystem: Environmental > Aquatic > Non-marine Saline and Alkaline > Saline | place...
AACCCGATCCAACTGGAAGTTGGCAGGATAAGTGAAGTTATAACCCGATCCAACTGGAAGTTGGCAGGATGAGTGAAGTTATAACCCGATCCAACTGGAAGTTGGCAGGATGAGTGAAAAAAGGAAGGTTCTATGTTTGCAAATCGAACGGACGCGGCGAAACAACTTCTTCAAAAACTTGGCGAATTTAAAAACAATCCGGATGTTATAGTTCTCGCCATTCCACGTGGAGCGTTGCCTATGAGTGCTCTTATTGCGCACGCATTAAATGCACCACTTGATATTATTTTAACAAAAAAAATCAGCGCCCCGTTTAATCCTGAATTTGCTATTGGCGCTGCAACACCTGAGTCATATTTTATTGATCCTGCGTATAAACGTGCAGAATTAGAAGATTATATTGAACAAGAAGTTGCCAACGTTCAACAACTTTTAAAGGAACGTGCACAAACGTATCGTGGTAAAAAGAAGGCACTTACAGTCAAAGATAAAATCGTTCTTCTCGTTGATGATGGGGTTGCAACTGGACGAACCATGCTTGCAGCAATTCAAGCATTAAAACAACAGGCCCCACCTGAACAGGCCCCGCCTGAACAGGTCCCGCCTGAACAAAATAATCCTGAACTGGGGCCAAAAAAAATTATTGTCGCAGTACCAGTCATTTCACCAGATGCAAAAGCACTTCTCGAGCAATATGCAAATCGTGTTATCAGTGTTATCACCCCTCAAGGACTGGGCGCCATTGGTCAATTTTATCGTGAATTTCCACAAGTAAGTGATGAAGAAGCAAAACGAATTTTACAAGAATACAGCCTCACCTGAACAGGTCCCACCTGAACAGGTCCCACCTGAGCAGGTCCCACCTAAAAAAAAGGAGCAAAACCAAATGACCACTTTTTTCACTACATCTGTCGAACATTTAAAAGAATATATCCATGGAACGCATGGAAGTTACAAGATGCGGCGATTTAATGATGGTGAACTTTTTCTCAAACTTGAAACGGATGTACGCAACCAACCAGTTACCGTCATAACTGCTACAAATGCTCCAGCTAAACATATGCTCGAATTATTTTTTCTTCTTGATGCGCTGCAACAACAAACAACTAAGATTCACGTAATTCTAACTTACTTCGGTTACGAACGACAAGATCATCCAAAACCAAATGTTGCTCGTGCAGCAGAAGTCATTTGTAACTTCTTGAAACAATTTACTATCGAAAAAATCACTATCGTTCATCCACATAGTAAAAAGTTGCACTCCTACCTTAATTTTAGTGGCTTTGTTCCCTATGAACTTTATAAGGCAGTTGTAAAAGAACAAAAGATAGATATGATTCTCTCCCCAGATCGAGGAGCAATAGACGCATGCAGACATCTTGCAGATGAAACTGATTGTGCAATGGATTTTATTGAAAAAGAGCGCTGTGGATTCGACAAAATAAAATTGTCATCACAGGCCTTACCTGAGCAGGCCCTACCTGAACAGCCCCTACCTGAGCAGGCCACACCTGAGCAGGCCTTACCTGAGCAGGCTAAGCCTAGAATTGATCTAGAGGTTAAAAATAAACGGATTTTAATTTTTGATGATATTATCAGCACTGGAAGCACTCTAATTCAGGCGGCACAATTAATGAATGAACGCGGCGCACAAGAAATTTTTGCTCTTGCAACGCACGGTTTCATAAGTAATCTCACTTTACAAAAAATAACTGAAAGCCCTATCAACCATCTCTGGGTTAGCAATACATTGCCGGTACATATATCTGCAAACAATCTTTCAGTTATTAATATAGCACCGGCAATTACTACTCTTATCGTCAACTCGACCTAACAACCCTGCATTTGCTACAGGAAAATAAGCACAATTCTTTAATACCGTTCGTGGTGAGGAGCGAGCAATTGATGCGAGCATCTCGTACCATACGAACGAAAACAAATTAATTGCGTTCGCCCTACGAGGGCATCTTACGATGCCACCTCAGGGCGAACGAAGGTGAATTATGTTGTCTTTCTTAGATTAAACAAACATTCTTAGATCTAGTTCACGTTACCCTTATCTAGACTGAAAAACAGTAAGTGGCGCCTTTAAAACACTAAAAATGCCCGCTCCTATTGCGCGAATTTTACCAACAACAATCGCTGAGGTAAATTCTTTGTGAAACATAAAGAGAAGCAACGCACTTGAAAATAAGACACCTTCAATAAATAATGGTATCCATGCAATAATCAAGCCAATTCTGTACGCCTTAAAAGCAAAGGCTATCAGGGATAACACACAACAAAGCGCCGTGAATGCCATCACATATTTAAAAATGATGCAGATATTTACGTGACCCCAAATCAAGTGTGGGCAATACCAATGCATCGTTGCTGGAGAAAAGGCAAGTGCATACATTAAAAATAAGGCTATAAATGAAACTATTTTGTTCATATTTTATTTACCAAATAAGCCGCCGAGAGGCTTTGTAACTGCGTCAAGAGGCAACGCTACGGCATCCTTAACAACTTTTAAAGGGGCTGTTACAAGAGCCGTAATCTTTTCTTGAACAAATGCTGTAACCAAATCTTTACGGAAGAAAAACAAAATACCTAGCATAATTGCAGCAACAATTTCAGCGATCAGTGGTATTAATCCAACAACAATCGCCAAAGTATAAAACTTTAATGCATATGCAATTAAAGCTAAAATAAAAAAAATTGTTACAATTAACGCTAAGTATTCAGAAACGTGGAATATTTTTGGTACATCAAGTAAAGAGGCGGATTTCATATACAGAACAAAGCAAGGTATATAGGCAAGCAAAGATGTGATAATAATAGTTGTTAAGGCTGAACCTTTTCCCATAATAATACAACTCCTGTTTTTATAACATATAATAACAATAATCATATTTTTAAACGTTATGCAAGAATTGCACTAACAACACAAAGAAAACAATTAAGAACCTCGCAGCAAGCTACGAGGTGTAATGTTCGAATGGCTTGGTTTATCCTGAGCGAAGTCGAAGGGACTCCCGCTCACCATGAACGAGCCGAAGAATCGCTCACCATGAACGAGCCGAAGAATCGCTCATCCTGAGCGGGAGTCGAAGGATACAAGCGAATATGTATCACAATGAGAACCAGGCAAGCCCCGAGGAATTTAACCCGATACGATTAAGGACCCAAATGAAGAAACTAGTATTAATTATATTATTTCTTTGTACCATTAATGGAATGAGAAGATCGCCACGAAAAAATGACCTCTTTAAACTTTACACAGAGGACTCCTCAAAAAAAATTCCATACACATGCAAATCGAACGAAAGTCTTGCCGAAGGGTTAAAACGCTTTGACAAAGAACATCCAGGTCATAAATAACTCAATTCGCAAGCTTATAAATCAGCAATTGCCTTATGAATTTTGTGCGTAACTTCTTTATATGAATCGCGACGCGAAAATTTCATTGGCTTACCAATCGACAAAGTCACCGTACCAATACCACGTGGAAACATAACACAATAAGGAAAAATCTTTTGCATGCCACGAATACGAATTGGAACAATTGGAACGTTCATCTGTGTTGCCATCAATCCTGCACCTTCTTTAAGCGGTAACAAATCTCCATTTTTGCTAATCTTTCCCTCAGGATATACAACCACATTATATCCTTGATCAAGCATTTGACCTGTATTTTCTAAACCAATCTTAATCTTTTCACCCTCTTGACGCGGTAATGGAAAACAATTAGATATAAGTTCAGCTAACCAGTAGAAATACTTGTGCTCCACATACACAGCATCTTGGGCAGCTGCAAAAGAAATATTCTTTAAAATTGAAAACGGCAAAATACGCAAAATAGCAACAGAGTCCCAATTACTCAAGTGATTTGGCATAAAAATAACCGGTTGCTTTAAACCCTTAAGATTTTCTAGGCCCTCAACCTTAACACCCATAAATAAACGAGAAAACATAAAAAATATTTGCTGCAAAATAATCCGCAGAATTGATGCCCACCACGAACGAGGCCAACGAGCGAGTAATTCTTGTGGCTTTACCGGCTCTTTTTTATCAATTAACTCCTGCAGCTTCTTAACAGTCAACTTCGGCGTAATTGCTTCTTCATCAATAATCACATGAAATTCCTGTTCAATACGCGCAACTAATTCAACGCGCTTTAATGAATCAAAATGAAGGTCACCAATAAGACGATTACTATTATTAATGTCTTTCATCGGAACATTCGAAACATAACTTAACAATCGCACCAATGGTGAAACCGCAGATGCTACTTTACCAACCTTGCGTCTTCCTTCAAGATAATCACGAACCGCTCCCTTTTTTACCTTTCGTGTTGCTGAGCGAGGAAAGTCTTTATCGGGCCATACAGTCCAACCAGTAATTTGCTGATATGATGCTAATTGTTTATTGGCAATTGCAATAATCTTTTCAACATCAATTGAACTATCTTTAGTCAACAAAACCGCATGAATTTCAACGGAACCACCTGGCAAGTCGAGACCAAGAATGGTACTGTCTATAACGCCTTTAATATTATTTAACACATCTTCTAAATCTTCAGGAAAAACGTTTTGGCCACCCGGCCCTAAAATCATATACTTTTTACGACCACGCAAAAATAGAAAGCCATCTTTGTCAAATTCACCCATATCGCCCGTCTTAAACCAACCACGCTTCAGCACTTTATTGGTTTGCTCTTTATTCTTATAATATCCGCGAAAAACATTTGGTCCTTTGACACTAATTTCGCCATCAGCTGCAATATCGACCTTTACATTTTTAATCGACTTACCAACAGATGCAAAACGATGTACATCGTACGTATTCGTTGTAACGGTTGGCGACGTTTCTGTTAAACCATATCCCTGCAAAATCACAACCCCTAAATTACTCCACCACATTTCAAGATCTGGTGAAAGCGGGGCCCCACCACTGGCAATCGTATCTAACTTGCCACCAAAACTTTTTAAAACTGAATGAAAAAGTAGCCGCGACAACCATTTCCATCCAATTTTTTCAGAAATACTCATCAAACGATGGAATGATTTATCTTTTTTCTTTTTATGAACTGCAGCTTCAATACGAGAACGAATAATCTGCAAAAATTCTGGCACACCTACCATTTTGGTTATACGGTACTGTTTCATCAACTCAGCAATCATTGCTGGTGAGTGCGCATAAATAATGTGCTCACCTTTATAAATTGGCAAGAGCATACCAGCCACCTGCTCCAAAATATGGCTCAATGGCAAAATGGATAGTACCCGATCCTTACCCAATTCAAAATGAAGCAAACTTGCAAGCGTTTTTACATTCGAAGCAATATTGTTATGCGTAAGCATGACACCCTTAGGATCGCCAGTCGTACCTGATGTATACAAAATCTGCGCAAGGTCATCCTTATTAATCTTTACCGATTTAAATTTTGATGGCTTCGAATCAGCTACAATCTCATCTAAAAATTCTGTGTCAAAAACATGGATCCCTTTGGGCAACGAACCTCTGAATAGTTGATATTTGAAAACGACACGCGCGCCAGTTTGTTTTAACGCTTTCATAACAAAATCACGCGTACTTTGAATATTTAATGGAACAATATGACACCCACGCATCAACGTACCAAAAAAAATAGCAACCCAATACGGTGAATTGGGCGCCATCAATATAACTTTTTCCCCTTTTTTTATACCAAGATCTTCAAGAAAAACAGCAACTTGCTTGGACAAATCATATAACTCTTTGTACGTTAAATTTAAAGTACGAAAACCACGCTTAATCGTAACAGCTTTTTTATCTGGATACTTACGAGCACCTCGCTTTAAAATATCAACCAATGTCATAATACTCCCCTTCTTTTCGCTAGCATTACACCTGATAGCCTACTATGAGCTCCCAACAAAAAACAATATCCACGAAAATATGACTTTTTTTTCTCACTTTGATATACTATAATAGTAAATATTTAGGGGAAAACAGGGAAAAAATATGAAAAAATTATTAGTGATAACACTATTATCAAGCTCGCTCTATGCAATGCAACAGGTTCCAGCAAAAGAAAGATTACCTAAAGAAATGGAAGACTTGCCCGAACCATTCACTCAGATTGAACCTGAATTACCAACAAGCTATGCTGATTATTCTCGTGAATGCAGAAGGTTAGAAGAGATTCGCGCTAGGGCAAAAGAGATTCGTAGGGCAAAAGAGATTCGCGCTAGGGTAGAAAAGATTCGTAGGGCAAAAGAGATTCGTAGGGCAAAAGAGATTCGTAGGGCAAAAGAGATTCGCGCTAGGGCAGAAAAGACTCGCGCTGAAAAAATTGCTCAAGCTCGAAGAGATTGGTGTGACCTTCTAGAGTTATTAGTCGGCTAAAACAACGATCACTCTCTGTACCAAACAACACATGCAAAAGCATAATCTCCATCATGAGAAATACTGATATCACATGAAAACTTTTCTTCCTGTTCAGTAACACGTATTGCTGGCTTACCAGAGGGAAACTTATACACTTCCATTGCATGCCAAGAATCAAACTTTAACCCAGAGGCCTTTAAAAAAGCCTCTTTAGATGCAAACACACCCGCAAGAGACTCATAGCTTTGCGCCTGCGCCTGCTCGTATTGGGTAAAAATCTTATCTAAAAACTCTTGCCCTCCATGATCAACCGACTCAATAAACTTGGAAATATGTACGATATCACAACCTATATTAATCTTCATTCCTCCACTCTAACACAAGCTTATTGCTTGTCCGAAAGTTAATAAGCATATAATTTACTTTGCTTCGTCCGGAGTTTATACTAAGCAAAGACGAAGAGTTCGAATGCGAATTTCTAGTTTTCGGATAAGCTCCTAGTAAAATATCAAAATTCTCCGCTTATTTTATCAAAAAATAATTGGTATATTGATGATGCAACAAACTAAGGAATAAAATGAAAATACTCGCATTATCACTTATGCTAATTTCACTCTCAGGCTGTCAAAAGGAAAAAATAAAAATGACAAAAACGACCTCTCCTAAACAGGTTTATCCTGAAAAAGTCACAGAAAAAAATGTTAAACGTGTAGCTCCTAAGGGCCTTAAAACAAAAGTTATCACCGCCGCAAACAACGATGAAAAAATGCCCAAAGTTGGTAATACGGTAAAAGTTCACTATACCGGCTGGTTGACACAAGAAGATGGCAGCAAAGGACGCAAAATTGATAGCAGTATCGACCGTGGTGAACCTCTGGAGTTTACCATTGGCCTTAACCAAGTGATTAAAGGTTTTGAAGAAGGTGCACTGCTCATGAAAAAAGGCGAAAAGCGTTTACTTACAATTTCACCGGAACTTGGCTATGGCGAAAAGGGTGTCGGCCTATTCATTCCACCTAACGCCACATTAATATTCGAAATCGAATTAGTTGGCATTGCATAAGAGTCAATAGTTATATGGCCCAAATAAAAAGAAAATAGATCCATCCGCTAATTAAAATCAGATGGAAGAGTACGATTAACAAGCCGCGATACTTTTCAAGCCGATTCAAAAATACTGTACCAACTAAGAAGATCATAAAGTTAAGCACCAATATCAAATCAAAGAGATGGTCACTTAACATAAAGTATGATGAATCTGGCGACAAAGTCTCAATAACAAAACGGTAAGAAAGAAGTGCCGTAATAGTCGCAGAAACACCGGCTACTATTGAAGAATAATATTTCGTTGGATCAATGCCAAGCATAAACAATCCAACAAAGAAAATAACAAGCAATGGCAATAAAATAAGTAACAAATTTCTAAAGCCCGTCCCAATAAAATCAATTGCAAATATTACTCGTGGAAACGTCTTTCGCTGAAACGTCTTTCGCTGAAACGTCTTTCCTTGAAACGTCTTTCCTTGAAACGACTTTTCCTGAGCAACATCTTGCGTATTCAGTTCCAAGCTCTTGAAACCAGAAACAACACCTTTGTCTAAATATTGCCATCCATTAATGTACAATGTTTTTGAAACAGAAAACGTTTCGGGCTTAACATCAAAAAGTGCTGTATCAGATGAAAGGGAAAGATTATTTAATGTAAGATATAAACGATGACTACTAATAGGAAAAAATTTATAATTCAAATTCGATGGAAACTTAATTTTTACATCATATCCAACCTGCGTACGATTACCATTTGTTGTTATATATGGCTTTGATTTTGATATTATTTCAGCTTTACCAAACGAAAAATCTTCAATATCTTTTTGATTAATATGCTCTGCATCATACTCAAACCACAAATATGTATCAGCAACAAAATTATTTTCAAAAAGATCAAATTTTAAAAAGTTGCGCAAATTAAGCCCGGTCGTAATAAGCTTACGATTTACACTTACCGCACCTTCAACTTTCACAATACCTGGGCTACGATCAATATTGCGAAACATATTCATACGAACGTATGAAAGTGATAACAATAAAATCGAGGTGCTAATCATCAAAAGAACTTGATATCCTGGCTTAATAAAATTACTTATATGCCATAAACTTCTACGTAATTCCGGCTCCATACCTTATCCCTTTCTTATTATCTTATATCTCATACATCGCATGATATATAAAACTTTTCAAGTGCTAAAAAAATTAATCAATAAAAAGGCCGCTCGTCCTAAACTTATCGAAGTATACGAGCGGCCAACACACTTAATGTCATTAAAATCTATTTTTTAATATCAACGCCCTTGGCTTTAAGAAACGATTCTATGTAACTTGGTTTTCCTGTTTGAAACAAAGCACCAAACATTGCAATAGCAATAAAGGCTAATTCGAACACTGCAATTTTTAATGTGGTGATAAATGGTTTTTTGCCACGAGTAAATGATACTCTGCAGAAACCATATACAGCACCAATGAAATAAAGGAAACCTAAAGCACGATAGGCTATATAATAATAAAGACCTCTATCAAATGGTAGGTCTATAAAGTAAAGGGTCAACAACACTAAAATAATTGAGAAAAGATAGCCGCGATGAGCAAGTAAAATCATGTGAAGAAATTTATCCCATTTTTTAACAACATTGAGTTTCTTTAAATACCAAAACTCTATACCCAAAAAAACAAGATAAACAACAACAGATGCAGCAACATATGCAAGCATTAACAAAATTGTTTTATTGGTATCACGAGAAAGAATGAACATATCACGGAACCAACCAAAATAATAAAAAAGACCTGAAGCATATAATGTTAAAAATACAACTGGATGAGTAAGGGCATTAAAGACTATATTTAATCCGAGCCAAACTTTGTAAGTCCATCCTTGCTTTAAACAACCAATAAATAATGCAAGCAAAAACAAAACAACCCAGAACGATGCAGTATAATAAATCTGGGTCTTAGGAACAAAAAACATTAGTAAAAACGTCTGCAGATTTGAAAACGCAACTTCTGCAAAATGTGCAAGATCAATCATTACAATTCTCCCATAAAATGGTTATCTTATTCCTTACACTTACCAATAAAAAACAACAAAAGCAACTGTCTACGATATTGGATTTTTCAAAAAACATAACAATCTAGCCAATAAATGGTTTTTTTTCTACAAACTTACATCTTCTAAAAGTACCTAAACAAAATCCTTGTACGCACACCTATTTTCAAAACACGCTCACAAAGCGGGTCAAATTTTTCTATAAAAAGTATACAAATCATGATAGAATTTTCATATCTTACAAATATCATTGAGATGAAAAGCTTTATCACCTACGTTAATAAAAAACATACATTTTTTGTTAATTAAACAAGGAGAACCGTTGCCGTGGATTGTAAAAAAAACTCACAAGAATCAAAACTCTTAGTAGATGTTGACGAATCAGTAAGCTCCTATTTAGAAAGTACCGATTGGCGTGTAAAAGAAAGTTGCAATGAAAGTTTTAGCTTTTCTGGCTTACTTCTTCACTCAGCTGGAAAGGTTATCAGTCAATATACCCTTAATAAGGTGTACACTAAGTCAATTCGCAATGCACACATTAATGGATATCTTCACATACATGATCTAAGTAACGGAATAATTGGTTATTGCGCCGGTTGGTCACTTAAAAACTTATTACTTCTAGGTTTTACAAAAGTACAATTCAAGGTCGAATGTAAACCGGCAAAACATTTAAGTACGGTAATTCACCATATGATCAATTTTATCGGGTGCATGCAGATGGAGTTTGCCGGAGCACAGGCATTTTCTTCTGTCGACACACTCCTCGCCCCATTTGTCAAAACAGACAACTTAAGTTACAAACAAGTTAAACAATGTATCCAGCAACTCATCTTCTCACTAAATATTCCAAGCCGCTGGGGCTCACAAACACCATTCTCAAACCTCACCTTTGATTGGGTTGTTCCTGAAGATATGAAAGATGATGCAGCAATCGTTGGTGGCAAAACACAAAATTTTACGTACCGAGACTGTCAAAAGGAAATGGATACGATCAACAAAGCATTTCTTGAGGTAATGCTTGAAGGTGATGCTATCGGTAGAATTTTCACTTGGCCTATACCAACATATAATTTAACAAAAAACTTTAATTGGGATTCAGAAAACGCTGACTTACTTTTTTTTGTTACGGCAAAGTATGGCACGCCCTATTTCCAAAATTA
>Ga0075125_10001737_pt1 | contig 10607 bp, 15 predicted proteins | sample AntAceMetag02UKN_FD_69810 | JGI IMG/M metagenome (GOLD analysis project Ga0075125, IMG submission 69810) | Saline lake microbial communities from Ace Lake, Antarctica - Antarctic Ace Lake Metagenome 02UKN | ecosystem: Environmental > Aquatic > Non-marine Saline and Alkaline > Saline | place...
GCTTGAACGTCACGCATGTAAATCTCCTTTGTGTAGGCAATAACCTTCTTTTCGCACACGATTTATTTGTAAATCATATGTACGTAAAAGTTTACGTAAATTGCATATAATAGATTGATAGGATTTTGAGAGAGAGCATAAATAAGAATCGGGAACAAAATCATTCATAAGTAAAGCTATAAAAACCATACGCGTAGTATAATCTAAATTAAAGGAGACTCCTGACGGGTCGTATATTACAAACTCAGGCAAGATCACTTTGAAGTTATCTTTAATAACTAAATTATGCCGATTAGGCTTCCATATAGTAGATGCGCTAGCCATTATTAAGAAATTTCTCTAGGTTCATATTTGAGAGCTTTCCGCCAATCAATATTAATTTGGTAGGGTACGGGATCTATATATCCTGCGCGGAGGAATCCGTTCAATCGTAATCTACAACTATCACAGACACCACAAGCAACTTTCGATTCCATATAACATGACCATGTGAGATGTAAAGGTGCGCTTAAACGAATAGCCGTTTCAACAATTTCAGGTTTGGTTAAATGTAAACAGGGAGCTTTAAGTTGAATATGGGTTTCGGGGCGTGTGCCTAAATCAATAGCTTCTTCAAAAGCTAAAGAAAATGATTCTCGGCAATCTGGATAACCCGAACTATCCTCCTCTACGAACCCTGTATAAATAGTTTCAGCTTTTAATGCTGACGCTACCGATGCTGCCATGGATAAAATGTTGCCATTTCTAAATGGTACATAGGATATAGGTATAGTATCAGGTTCTACGCCATCTACAGGAACCTCTATATTACTATCTGTAAGACAAGAAGTCCCTACTCTTTGTAACACATCGGTCTTTACAGATATAACACGTTCCTTAGGTACTTTATACCAATCAGCGAGCTCTTTAAAACTACGCTGCTCACGTTCCTCTGTAAGTTGCCCATAGTCGACGTGAAGCAAAGTTAATTTCTCATGTTTGTTTGAAGCGAGGGCTAGAGCCACTAAACTATCCATACCCCCACTTACGCACACAACTGCCATATCTGTTTTTTGCATTATTACAATCTCCTTAATTAATAGTTCTTAAATTATTATACAATAATAACACGTAGAAATTTTATCGTGACCACAAAACTTTTTTAGTTTCAGTATTTGAAAATGTATAAGCAGGATCTTTACTTAACGAAGTAAATAAAACCATAGCTGTAGAAAACATTACACAGGGAATTAATAAATTATGCGTTCCTAAGGCAATATTTACATGCTTAGTATATAATTGAGACGTTGTATGGATTAAATTACCTTTCTTTAACGCCGGTAAAAATGTAGGTGTAAATTCATAACCTTGATAATACCAATTATAAAAAGTAATATGAGCAAAGTTACCTACATCGCAAAGCAAATTTAAATCCTTAGTCTCCCAGAAGCGTTTTAAACGGGGAACTATATTTTTTAAAGTATCCTTAGGATCTTTATGCTTATTCATCTGCAAGGTTCCATATTTGTAAGCACCTTGCAACATACGATTTTTACACTTTTCTATATAATATTGATTCCATACAGAAGAAAAATTTTCTATTATGCGACATTCAAACTCTGAGCACCATTGCTCTTTTATAAGCTGCTCTAAAGATAAATGATTCCATTTACACGCGCTTTCGGAAACGGGAGGTAACTCGCACATGTCTCGCCACAAATCCATAAATAGATATTCTTTAGTGTACATTAATCCCCCAATACATATAAACATACCTCCTGAGAAAGTCCGCTTTCATTAAGATAAGTATCGTAAGCGGATACCGCAAAGTAAGCAGTCTGTCTTATAGGTAGGTTATCAATTGTATAAGAAACAACATTTCCTACATCGATAACATTTGTATAATTACGAGACTCGAATCCATAGTATATTTTGTATCCAATAAGATCTGATTCTTTATTAGCGTTCCACGAAACTATTGCAGAGGATGTACTTACAGAATCATCTACTATTGTGAATCTCACGAATCCTGTAGAATCGATTCTCTCAGTTAACAAAGTATCGCTTATCCATATGTCTATTATAATATCTGAAGCATCCCCGTCGACATCACCATTTTCATATCTCATAGATGTATTAGGCCACATTAAATCATTGAATACTACACGTACATAATCGGAGGAAACATCATCAGCATTACCACCTAATTCAGGTTTTGTGGTGACGGATAAAGTAGGTTCATGCATATAATCAAATACACCACTACTCCAAATATTAAATTGCATTGAATCTATAGGATGAGTAAATTCATTACTTATATATAACGTAAAGCTGTCGTAAGCTCCCCAATCAATCTTTACAGTAGCAAAACCTCCAAAAACTTTTGGGTACACAGGAGGATCTGGAGCTTGTGAATTTATATGAGCTAAAATATCTTTTTGTTTATCTTCTAAACAACTCACCCTCGCAGATAACGCCTGTAAACTATCTTGATGAACTGCGCAGTCAAGGGTCTCTACTTCGACAAGTGTATAATCATGTATAAAATCTTGTATACTTGAGAGCCTTGCAGATAGGGTATCCAATTTATCGAGTGTTCCATTAGAATTAATTTTAGCTATAGTAACCCAATCACCCCAATTAGAATCTGGTAGGACGCGCCAGCGTGCTATAGTAGAATCTTTAAGGATGTGTACCTCCGTATCCACAGAGATAGAAATATCAGGTTCTACGCAGTTAAATATAACGGCGCCTAGAATTAGCATAGATAAAAGTTTTACTTTCATGATTAACCTCTACACTTTAAATGTTTAACCTTGCCTGAGTAACAAGCTAGCATACGTGACATACTATGTATTTGCGTCGAACAGTGACTAAGTACTACACTTAGCTCTTCAGGAGTTTCGCATTCAGATATACATGCTAAACACAATACAGTGTTCGTACTTTTTCTCTGAGCCATCTGCTTATAATAATCAAAATCTTTCATTTTATTAACCTCTTATATAAGCCAATCAAATCCTAAACGTTTAGCCATAACATCTTCCTTACGGGCCTCTCTTTCAACTTCTTCTTCTGTAAGATTGACGTCGTATTTATATAGACTATGACGAGGAGTTTCTTTTCTAGGAGGTTCTACCTTTTTATGTGCTTTTCTCATTTTATTTATCTTAATAGAACTATGAAGGAAGAAATAAAATTGAAATTTACTTTGTCAAATCGCGATTTTTTATGTGTATATTTAGCTCTTTTCTACTTCTACGTTTACCTATAGTTATATTACCTACAACTTCCTTAAAAGGTGTTTCTGCGTTAATGTTTAAAATATGTTTAACAGATATCTCAGCCCATTGTTGTGTAGATAAGCTATTTTCTCCTGTAATAATATTACCATCTACACATACAGATATAGGCACATACTTTCCACCACATATATCTTCTAAATAGTTACGTTGAGTAATGGATTCATAACAAGTAGCTTTACGATCTTTAAGAATAGAGCATAACATTCGTACACTAATACATACCGCGCACATTGTTAAGCCGCTTTCAAAAGCTGTTTGTATTATAGTTTGTATATGAAAATCCTTTTCCATAGAACGTAACCTTGCTACATCACCACTCACACAAAATAAAGCTTGGTACTCAGAGATATCCTTCAAAGAAGAAATACAACCTGTTTTAATACGTACACTGCCTTCATGTATAGGAGACCTTTCTGATACTATTTCTTCACGTGTAGACATAACATCAAAAGGTACTTCATATCTACGAAGAACCTTTAACAATTGAAATAATTCAGCTCCATTATAGACAGCAGGAGCTATAACAAGTACTTTTTTCATATACTATACCTGTGAATCAATTACTTCGTCACTTATATCCAGCGCAGGACTTGGCTCGATTATTTTCCCTTTTTCATCCATATCCGTACGTGCTAAGTATACATCACCATCTCGTGTGAATATACGTACAGCCATTTCATAACGCTTAATGTACGTTTTTAAATTAGCTGAAATTGATGATGCAGATCTGCCTACGCCCTCACGATCTAGGCGACAGACGTGAGCATTCGTTTCCATAAATTGTTTAATTATAGGATACGCTACATGCCCTCTACCAGCAGAAAAATAATTAGGGACTTCTTTAAGATCAACAGGCACTAACTTCATAATTAAACTCCTTAACTTATTTGAGTTGTAGCAGCTTCCTCTGGAGGATCTGCAGTTATAGGATAGTTATACAAAGGTTTTCCTTCAGAGGTTTGATGCACTTTAATAAAATAAATATCAGACTCAATGCGATTTACATGTACTGGGATATCGCGATTCTTTGCATAAGAACGTGTCGCAGCATACAATCTTTTTACATCCTGTAAAGTTTGTTTACCATCAGATTCTTCAAATTCTAAATGTGCAATTACAGTATTTAAATTTTCAAATTCTTGAAAAAGGCTTGCGCTAATAGTACTACGTCGGCCTCGAGCTCCATGCATTAGAGAAGGTAATAAACTCGAATCTACTATGTCCAATTTCATAGTTAAACTCCTTTGTATAAAAACAATGTGGACTAATCTCTATATATTATTATACAAATAAATATACAATAATTCTATCCTATATAATAATTTCCACCCCATGAGGGCCTAAAACTAATTTCTGTGGAATCTTTTCATATATATCAGGTGATTGAGATATCATAAATGTATGATGCAAACCACATATATCATGAACATGCGTACGGGTTTTTAAATAATCCAATCTATTAGTAGGATCCAAAGGACCATCAGCTTCATCTACAAAAGACGTTTTTAAATCTAATCCAATAGAATTTCGTAGGTATACTCCTACAGCTTCACTCATAGCTACAAATATTAATATACGTTCTCCACGACTTAGATTACCTAAAGGAACATCCGATTCGGCAATAGCATCATCATCATTGTATCTAGTTATTAAAGGATCGAATGTATCGATGAGTTGTCCCTTAGTCCCCTCTCTTTTCATACGGAAATTCAAAGAAAACTTTTGTCCAAGCTCTCCTATAAGTAACTCATTCATCATAGAGACAATAGAAGGTAAAGCTTTTTTAATCTCGAAAGTTTGTATGCCATTGCGACTAAAGGCTTCAGAGATAACTTTCCAATCTCCTGCATTACGTAAAGCAATACGAGATGATTTACGCGTTTTAGATACTTTTGTAACTAACTCATCTATAGATTTTAGCTTTTGCTGTAACTCTCCTATACGACGATTAACATCTAAAAGATAAGGCTCAATGTTATTGATAGAAGTTTCTGCTGTAATTTTTTTCTGCTTAAAAGAATCCCAATCCATAGTTTGATCAGTAATTTTTTGTTCCAATAACTTTTGTTTGTTCAATAAAATAGTTTTTTTATCTCGTAAAAGCTTTTTAAAAGATTCCAAATCAACTTTTTCTTTTTGCACAACTTCATCACAAGTGTTTATTTTATGTGCAACTTCCGAAAGGTCTTGAATAAGTTTTTGCTTATCAGCCCATTTAATTTTTACATCACTTAAACTTTGTAATCTGTTTATAACAGGTTGTAATTGATCCTCTAAAGGCAGCATTTGATTACTATACTCATCAAGTTTTCCCTGCAGCTCGTCTGATTCTTCTTTACGCCAATCTTTTAAACGTTGTCGTTTACGCTCAAGCTCTAGTAAAGCTTGATCCAATTCTAAGATAGATTTTTGAGCTTTTTGTGCATCAGATAATAGTATACATCTTGAACCTAAATCTTCATCACATGGTACTTCATCGATGATGGAAGCCGCCCGATGGGCGTTCGCTAATTTTATCTTTATAGTAGCTTGCTCAGAATCTAAAGATGCTTGTTTGGCCAATCGAGGAGCTTCAATTTCGGATCGCTCGACTGTAACTGTATGCCGTAAATCTTTTAAGTTTTCAATTTTAATTTTAAGTGTATTACGTTCAACTTCTAAATTCTCGTATTCATTTACTTGTTCCTGTGTAACTATTATACGAGCACTAGCTACTTTCAAACGATCCTGTTCCTCTTCTAAAGATTCCTTAGCATACTTTGACAGAAGTTCACGATTTTCATCAGCTCGCTTGCGAGCGTTTTGGTCCCAAGTATTAAGTTCTGTACGAATATTATACAACTCTTCTGTATAGCCATCTACGATAGCTTCTTTAGACAAGTTAGTTGTAATTTCTTGCAGAGCATCTTTCTGCACTTTTAAAGCTATTTGAGATTGTTCATAAAGACGAGTTGTATCATCTAAATCCTTTTGTGTAGCATCTTTTTCTTGAATTTGTTGAGTATACTCACGTAAACGTGTTTCAATAGATTCATAATCACGAGTAGCTTGATTCATGCGTATAGAAGCACGTTTATGAAAAGACTCTAATAAATTAAGCCTTAACAAACTTATCATAAATTCTTTGGCTTCTCCCGAACGTAAATCAGATATACGATCAGTATCTTGTCCGAAGAAAAGGGATTGCTCAAACAATGCCTTACTTACAAATAGTTTATCAATTTCTTTATCATAATCAGAAGGCTTTGAGGCTATAGCAACCTTATTCTTACGAAGTACTGCACCTGATTTATCTTTCTCGACATCGATATAAAGTTCAGCACTGTAATCATCCTCACCTATTCGAAACTTTAAAATACGATGTGAATCAGCTAAACTATAATGTAATTGTAATTTGCCTTTGCGAGAAAATAAAGTACGAAAAGGTGTAAGATTTTCTAACAGTGTTGTTTTACCTGATCCATTTCGTCCAATGATTGCGACTAGCCCAGGTTGAAACTTTGTGAAATCAATTTCAATTTCGTCAAGACCCATTCCATATTTAATACCTTTAGCACCTCGAAGTTGTAAACTCTGTAATATCATAAGGTTACCTCTTCTTGCTCATGAAGTACCTCGGTAATGAGTTCTTGAACTTTAAGCATCATAGGATCAGTAGTTTCAATATCTACAGCATCACAATAAGCTCGATACTTACCTTCCCAGTCTTTATCTTTAACGTCTCGTGTATAACCAAAATCCGAAACTTCAATATCTTCTTGTAGTACTCGTGGAACTACTTTACATGAATGAGCTCCTAAAGACATTATATCATCATAAATATTTTGCTCATTAAAAGCCCCTCTATATCGTGCAGGTACATATATAGTAAAACGTACTTTAGCAGAATGCACTTGCTCCGCCTTAGGTAAAAAATCCAAACCTAAATCTGTAAAATGTGCATCAAATTTTACTACTGGATGACTACCTGCATTGTGAAATTCTTTCTTAAGGCGTGTACCAGTATCATTTAAAGTAATAATATAAAAACCTTTTTCTGAAGTGTCTCCAGTATCAGTATGCCATAAGGAGCCTGAGTATTGTATATTGTCGGGCATCTTTTGATTTTTAGGATGTATATGTCCTAAAGCAGAATAATCAAAACGTGTTAAATCTTTAGGATCAACTTCATAGCCATCTGTACCTTGAGGTATAACAGATCCAATAACTGCGAGATGTCCTATGAATATTTTAAATGTATTAGGATCACATGCTTCATATAAAGTGTTAATATAATTATGTATAGCTTCTTTACGGGTGTGTAAAGTTTTCTCTAAGCTACCTTCAGGAGAAATTTCTACATGAGGAAGAGCTGCAAGTGTAACTTCTGGGATATGTATAGTAGTGACCTCATTGATAACAGTAATTTTATTAGTAGATTCTACTTTATTAAATATGGAGTAGCTGCCTGGGACATCATGTGAAGGTGTTCCATATATCATATAGACAGGACTTATACTAGCAAGGCGCATTACCCAATCTACAGTATGTCTAAATGCTATACTGTTTGTCCACAATTTATGATCCCACAAATCTCCTGCGATGATTATAAATTGTACATCAGAGTCTCTTAGTATAGCTAATGTATTATCCATACATTGGCTTATCTCTTCAAAGTTATTGTCATTAACATGTACATCAGCTATATGCGCGAATTTACACTCCACGGCGATTCATCTCCCAAATCCATTTATGTTGCTGTACAATAAAGCGTGTCGGAAAATTTATTTTGGCACTCAAATCTTGATATAACTCAAACACTTGCTGAAGGTACTTAGGGACTTCTATGTCCTTTATACCTTCAGGAAGTCCAGGTTGTATAGTTATTACATTATCTGGCTCAATTTTAGACTGTATAGAGAGTAAAAATTTATATAAAATATCCACATTCTTTGTATCTGTAAATAATAAAAGCTTCAACTCAGCATCATATATATTTATTAAGTTTATAACTGTGTCCACACTATAAGAAGTATCACTATAAAACTTAGGTGATGCTACATAATGTATATGAGTGTTTGTAGATGTAAGGGAGTCGCGTGTTGTAGGCAATATAGTACCATTAGTTTCAATTATAAATGAAGGTGTAAGACGTTTTTGTTTCTTACGTAAATATATAATCCTCCCAATAACTTCAAATAAATCCTTCGCCTGTAATAAAGGCTCGCCCCCTGTAAATACAAAAGTATCGCTATTGTGAGCAGCTAACCTTAGTATAAGTTCCTCTTTATTAAATAAGGAGTTGCTTTTGTAAGAGTATTTTGTATCACAAAAAGGGCATCGTAAATTGCAACCTGTTAAGCGTATAAATACTGCGGGCGTACCTATAGTTTGTCCCTCACCCTGTACGCTACTAAAAATTTCGCATATTTGCATTGACATAAATCAAAACCTCAAAATTTTTAAGTTGTTGAATCCATATCATAATGTAGATAATGAGAAGCTACACTTGTAGGAGTTTCATAAACAGAAACTTTAAGCGTAAAAGATGTGGCAATCTTGCTCTTACTGTATACACTAAGATCAAATAAACTTTGATACGCTTTATTCCCAATTTTAACACGATCTCCAGTGAATCTACTCATAAGCTCTTTTGTAATATGCTGAGCCATATTTTCTGCCGAAGGTATAAAAGGTAAAAGTAATAATGAACTTGCAAATAAAGGCATTTGATCTAAAATCTTAGACATAGGATCATCTACATATAATAATAGATGATGATCCCAATCTTGTAGAACTTTCTTCATCTCTGTATCGAGAGTTTTAAAATCTACAACAAAAGGATTTTTACGCATATGAGCGGGTATGATAATTTCTACGAGCACCCGATAAGTATGCCCATGGATATTAGCACATGCGCCACTATAATTAGGCAATCGATGAGCTGCATCAAATACAAATTCCTTTTGCGCAGAAGTAAACGTAGCTGAAATTTTAGCTTCATCAGACATTGTATATACCTCTATATGTTAATAGTTAAAATAGGTACACGTAGTTTTACCCACGCATACCTATTTAGATCTACACCTCCTGAACAATTAACCTTGAGATGTTGGCGGCGATTGGTCTTCTGTTTCAGGCTTCGGTTCAGGCGTGTCCCCGCTCTTTCCGGCTTCAGCCTTGGCTTTTTCAGCAGCAGCCTTCTCAGCAATCTTTGTCGCTTTTTCTTGCGCAACTTTTTCCTTCTCAGCGATCTTTTTGTTGGTCGCAGTTTCCATAGTGAGAACAACTTTATCTACCAGCTCTTGAGGCGTTACATTTTCAATGTAATACTGCCGGCCTAAACGCTGAACTTGAAAACCACGTTCCTTCATTTTGTACAAGACCATGTTGACACGACCCATGGATTTACCACCGAATTTTTCGTCCGCAGCAGCAGTCATTTCCACTTTGGTGGGTAAACCTTCTTGCAGCATAGATGCTATAAAAGCACCTTTACTTTCTAAAGTAAAGCCAAAATCATCTTTCTTAGCAGTACGATCGCCAAAACCTTTGGCTTTTTCTTTCCCCTCTTTGGCATCTTTCGTCGCTACATCAGGAGCCTCTGTAGCATCTTTCGTCGCTACATCAGGAGTCTCTTTAGCATCTTTCGTCGCTACATCAGGAGCCTCTTTAGGGGCTTCCGCAACAGCTTTTACATCATTTTGTTCGTCAGACATGGATTCGTCCTCCATAATTGGTTCTTGTTGGTTGCTTACGTCTTCAGGGAAAGATTCTTGTGAATCCTGCTTCGAAATATCTGCGTTCGGCACATCTTCGACAGCTTCAAAAATCTCGCGACAATCTTTAGCATCAGCACATTGCGACATGCAAGTTTCATCTTTCACATCAAATTCTAAACCAAAGCATTCACTTGTGTTATCGTAAGCTTTTTGTAAATCAGGACGTAGATTTGCATACACTTCTTTTTTTGTAGCCAAACTATTCACCTCCTCTCATGCGCTTTTTTAGTACATTCCACAATAAAGAATTTTTCAATATTACTTTTTTCTGTATCAAAGCTAACAACGCTTGACCCAGAACGTTAGCTAAAACATCTTTATTGTCTAACAACATCTTCGATATCAATGGACTTAGAATATGCGGAACATCGACAGGTAATTGTAACTGAACCTTTTGGTTAGTTATATAAAACTCGGCAATTGCTGCGTCGAAAAACACCTCTTTGTAGATATCCGATTGATTCAAAATTTACCTTTCCCTATTATTAGGTTTGATATATTATACAAAATTTTAGGAAAAAATTCGACTAAAAAAATGAAAAAGATGAAATTATTCTTTATA
>Ga0075125_10001739_pt1 | contig 10605 bp, 5 predicted proteins | sample AntAceMetag02UKN_FD_69810 | JGI IMG/M metagenome (GOLD analysis project Ga0075125, IMG submission 69810) | Saline lake microbial communities from Ace Lake, Antarctica - Antarctic Ace Lake Metagenome 02UKN | ecosystem: Environmental > Aquatic > Non-marine Saline and Alkaline > Saline | place...
GTTATATGCACCTAGTGTTATTTCATTGTAAGCCCCACCAGAAATGTTTGATACACTAGCATACTCGCCTACTATATTACCATACCCACCAGATATGGTGCTATAGTCTGAATAGACCGTATCATAAGCACTACCCATAACACTGCTGTATGCACCTTGAGCGGAGTTACTAAACCCAATAGCGATAGCATTATCACCAGTAGCTAAAGGTTCTGTTAAGAAATCACCATTTTCATCATAACCCTTTAAGTTCTGGGATATAATAGAATCACCTAACGTCCATCCTACCGTACCATCACCATTTATAGTAAGAATGGTATCTGAATATATTGCACCAACACCATCTAAAACCAAGCTATCCGTCAGGTGCACTGGAGGATGTATAAATATTGGATCATTATCACCATCACCATCCACCATTACAGTAGAATCCGTGTATGTCATTATCAAGAATGTATCTACAGAATCACTACTTACTGAAATTAAACCATAAGTCCAGTTGTCGGGGTCGATAAAACTACCACCATATTCAACAAGACCCAAGAATAATGTATCTAATTCACACGTTGAAATACAGATAGTTGTATCTGTTAATGCATCATAGTTTCGAGTTGGATGCCACCCTTGTGGAAAATGGAAGCAAATTGAGTCATCACAACCTAATTCACCACCACAGTTTGGTAGTTCATTTATGCCTAAACCTAAATGCCACGTAATGGTATCTGCTCCACCACCCTCACATGTAACGAATAAGCTACAAGGAGGAATGATTAAAGAGTCCATCCACTGCCAAACGCAAGATGGGATTGAATCTCTATCTGGATATTCAATTGAAATTATCATATTCGCACCGATATAAGGGTTATGATTAGAATGAACCCCTGTTACAATGTCAATATCATCCGTATAATCAACATCAGGGTGTGATATTGTATAAGTTTGAGCTACAAAAGCATCGTCATCATTTGCTTGAAGCTCATACTCTATATTATTAATTGTAATATACGGCATATAATCATCTGATATAGGAAGTATATTCCAGTTAGGTTGTACTGCTTCAAACAACGCAATATCAGTTAGGCTCCAATAATGAAAAGGTTCAATTGTTCTTTCAAATCTAATTGAATAGGCTCTGTTTGCAATTTTGTTACCGCCTACTATGCCATTTATTGTAGGAGTTCCAAGAGGCCATGTATGAGGTAGAGGCCATCCATCTATTGCATACGGTTTTTTATGACCATCACACCAATCTGCAAGCCCTTCATATGCTGGGATATAATCAATAGTTACGCCACTGTAAACATTTCCATAATTGTATAATGTATCGAAATCCGAATGCGCAATATTTCTAGTCCATAAGCTCCATTTTCCTTTAGCTGAGATATTTGGCACGTAATCAGGATAGAGCAAAGAATCTACTTTTGCAAAATTGAATACTGTAATATTATCCGGTCCAACTAAAATTTCACGACCACCATATAATGCTGCAATTGTATCTAATGCTGCTTCGAAATATGAACTCCAAGCGTCCGTATAACTTGCTTGAATAGCTGGAGTTCCACCTAAAGTAGCACCCTGTATCCATAGTTTAGATACTGAACCTAAAGGACTTGTATTTAATCTTCCATCGTCATAATATGTAGTCCAAGCTTCATCAATTGAAAGAAACGGTACTATTGAATCTGTAGTATAAGACCATGTGGTATCACAATCACAATTACGAACCCATATACCCGGGTCTCTTCCACTATCGTGTAGGTATAAAGTATCCTCATAATCAATCCAATATGTGCTACCATTTGTCGAGTCATGTACCCAAAAGCCAGTGTAATAATTATTTGTTTGACTCGAATCGACCGACATATCTATAACATAACTCGAATCAATATAAGTAACATCACCGTGATAGTGTATATCACCTGCCCATATAATATTACAAGAATCACGTGCATCTGGATACATTGTTGTAAATGAGTTGTAGTAAGATGAATCACTCAACCACCACCATGTAATAGCTCTTACACTATCGCAGAAGTAGCACCAGGATGAATCCACCGGAACTGCTGTAGTATCTACACTAATAAGTATAGACTCGCATACTTCCCACTGGTATGATGTCCAGAACAAACCACCTGTATTGAATACGATAGTAGTACAAGTACCAGCCCATGCGCTTGTATCTGTATCAATAATAATAGCCATAGAGTCGCAGTCGATACCGGGTATGCGTAATGTATCCCCATTAACAACTAAAATGTGTACACAACCATACGATATTGCGGTATCAGCACAGCACTCAGGTATAGTTTCCGATGGGAAGCTCGTACCCGCTCTGTGCAATAGATATTTATCTGCACATACATCGTTTGCGTTATAGTCGGCTGTATTCCCGCCAGTCCATGTTTGACCATGAGACACACAAGAGAAAACCAACGTTATAGCGAACATAAGCCACAGTAACCATTTACCATACTTATTCATTGTGTTTAAGTAAATATTCATATTTTTATCTCCTATCCTTTTAGCCTACGTAAAACCAAATTTTAATTCTATAATGACTAATTCCCTCTGGAGCAGTCGTCCATATCCTAAGCTCATCACCTATGGTAACTGGAATAGCAATCGTTCCAGAAGCACCACGTTGAGTTGTCTGGGATACTAAGAAGCTACCGCTCAAACTACCTGAAGTGCTATCGTATTTCATGGTACAATCCCCTGACATAGCCGTACCAGAATATATTTCAATAGCAGAAATAGTAACATTATGTGATAAGAACGGAACTTCAATAAAATCGGCTGTTGGTACCCCTGCCACCTCAGTAGCCGTAGGGAATACCTCATCTGAGCCAATGTCAATTGAGTCTAAGTTATAAATACCAGGACTCGAACTACCACACACACTCAATCCAGTAAGTACACCAGAATACTCTTGAGTAAATACTGGCAACGTTACATTAATGTTCTCAACCGTTGTCCAAGTCCACGCTGCATCAGCTCTTCCACGAGCAGCTATAGCATAATAAAGCACCAGTTCGGTATCAGGTGAACTCGATAAATCAAAACGCCTAGACCTAAATGTTATTAGTGTCTCGGGAGCTTGAATCGCTCTCAAGTGAGTTAAATCAGCGTGTGTTGCCGGTACTGTTTCACCAATATGCTTCCATAAGTATTTAACAGCGTACTCAATACCTCGTACATCTTGAGGTGTCCATTCAACGTCTATACCTAAATCACCAGTATAATCAGCTATCCCTGCGGGAGTTGTTGCAGTGCCTGTCTCAAGAGCACTTATTCGTGTATTATGGTCATCTAAAACATCTTCAACCGTTCCACCTAGTGTAGCTTCAATAGCGTCATCGGTGTGTGCCAACGATGCGGGGGCTGTGCCGTGATCTATATGCTCTTCTAAACTATCATCGGTAGCACTCGTCCATGTAGCACCAGCGATAGCATCAAGAGCAACGTCCAGAGTTGCACCATATCGAGCCACATCACCTGATTCTATAACAATAGCATCATGGTCGTGTCTCATATCAGTAGCATCGTCATTGATATGATTATCAAAATCAAGTGTTGAGTGGTGAACATTCGTGTAATATGCTACTTCACTATATGTAGCGGGTATAGCAGCGTCGTTCTTAACAACGTGTCTATACTTGCCTTTAGGTATATCACCATAGAAATAACCATATATAGTTCCAGCATCCTCGGTTAAGTAATACCATTCGTTAGTTCCTGCTACAAAGCCTGCATTAGGGTCTCCATATGCACCGCCCAAGTAACGACAAGAGTAAACTCCGTCATTACTAGTGCCTACCCCAGTTGAGATTAGGCTTATTATTGTAATCCTATTCGTGGTTTCAGCCATGTGAACCCCCTTTAATTATAAATTTCAAGTATAGGCATCGCTAAGGATGTAGCAAGAACGCCCGGATCGTTTGCAATTGCAGCTACAGGAATTGTAAATGGTACAACACGCATAGGCAAAGTCATATCATCAAATATATCATAAGAAATGAAATCAAGTTTAATACCAGAATAACCAATATACTTATCCTTGAGGTACTTTGGTATGAATTGTTTGTACCCATCTAACTTTACCTTAACCCTCGGTGCAGTATCATCATCACCCGGTAGTTGAAGTAAAATCTCCCTGTCCTCTAAGAATCCCGTGGGCATAAATGTCGTTACAGTCTTGTTAAAGTAGTCTTGTATGTAAGCAAGCATATCTACTTCCATTTCGGTAGCATATGGGATTGATACGCTAACAACCATGTGATAACTGTTTATTCGAGCGTGCAAATGGTTTGTCAAGCTCATAAAATTATACTCAGTATCCGCAGTAATCCAACCATACTCAACAAGGTCGTGGCGATTAAACACGTACTTACGACCAGAACCTAAATCAATACACCCTGGATCGACTATCTGACCCGCTTCAAGTGTAGTTATATTTCCTACATACGGATATACTCTATTCCTAATAACTAATGCCATTTATATCCCTCCCTTAAACTCTAATTCTGTCATTCTACCATTAGGTGAGAAACCCATGTCCCTCTTTATTAAAACCCCACTCTCTCCAGTCTCGTGTATAGTAATCTCATCACCTATTTTATACTCCAGAGCCTTGACAGTAGGTATAACACACGTAACAACCCTAAATATATCTTGTAATTGATCACGATAAAATACCCTTAAATTACCCACAACAGTGTTTGTATCGTATTTATCGTTAGAATCCAATGCTCCTTTTGCCTTGAGTGATATTTTTGGCGTTGTCTTTCTATCATCAATGATACTTTTACTATACGTTTTATCACCCATCCATGAGGTAGATATGGTATGACTATCCATATATGTATCCTTTTGAACCAAGTATATGATATTCTCACGGGTAAATAGTACAGCATTAAAGAACTGTGCAATATCGCTAAGGATATCCTCTATAGTAGGAGAATCATAAAACATACTCGACAGTGCCACAAATAACGGGTCATTTACAGAAAAGGTTTCTGAAATTTCATTGCTTGTAACGTCTGTTTTGTACATCTCCCCTCTTCCCGAGTCATCAAATGTACCATAATATGTAGGATAAACCCTATAAACAGCCCCTGCGAGTGGGAAAAGTGAGGAAAGTACCGACTCTTTAGCTTGTATAGCATCTGCTGCTCCATATAATATCTTGTATAAGAAAATACGACTACCATAATTAGCTCTGTATGTGATTATATCCACGCCCGTGATGAAAACATGTGTCCAGTCTACGGGTCTTGGTGAGTTTAGAATATACGAAGAGACAAAAGTTGCTATTGAGACACCACTTAATGGAATACTATATTTATCTATTTTATTATCACCATCATCATAACAACGATATAAACTATGCCCATCCGATTCAATTCTTGAATTGTATGTATCTGATGCTGCAAAATAGAATACTACTGGAGTTAAATCACCTGAAACATTAGCATATCCAACATAATATTGATATACATACGTTTCATAATCCAATGGAGTTGCTCCTATCATATTCCAATTTGTAATTCTATCGTTATAATATTCAGTTCCATCATAATCGAATGTCCACATTTCTTTATGTCTTTCAGAATTACGACGAATAATACCAAAAGTTTCACTACATACATTCGCACGTATGAATCTTATAAATCTTGTTGCACCACTATAATAATCAAAAGAGAACATAAGCTCTAATGAATTTGCTCTTACTTCACCAACATTAACAGTTACTCCGTCCCCGGCATATAAAGCAAACACCCTCTTATCAATAGGATTCTGCCATATATCGTAGAACTTAGTATCAGAGAACTTAATGGTGTAATCGAACTCAGCTATACCCGACATATCGAAGGATAAATCAATTGTTTCTCGACTATGCCAGTCAACATATCCACCATTATAATCTACTAAAAGCCCAACCTCATCCTGAAATTGTGTTAAAGACATAGGGGCATTATAAGAACCATCACTCACATTACCATCTTCATCCATAACAGCAGTGGCGTTTCTTATAACATCAATGTACGAATAGAAGTGTACATCTACCATCTTAGGGTATGTACCATCAAATTTAGCGTTGTTTAGTCCAACAGCTACACCTCGGAACACCTCAGAATCCTCCCAAAACACTTTAACGAGCCACCCACTAACATAATCTATCGCTGGGTGTGGTGTGTGTGCTGAGGTATAATAATCATATACTTCAATGAAGTCTGTGGTATCTATTTTGAATGTTCCTGGAGTGAATAAGTCATCGAAGTTATGTATCTTAAGTGCTATATCTGAAGCATCCCAACCAAAACGATTGTTCTCCATCTGCTCACTATACTTATCCAGACCCTTAATATCAACTCTCTCAGTAATATCCAGTGAAGTTGACGGTAGCGAACCCAAGTAGGGTGAATATACAGCACCGCCGTCAACGACTTCGAATACACTTATGTAGTAGTCCAATAATATCTTAAACATTAACCCACACTCTCATCGTAAACACTTCGTCCACGAGGTAGTTTCTTATTCCTGTTATTGACATGGCTTATCTGGGCTTGACCCATCTTCTGACCATCCATTTCTAAAACGACAGTGGTATCTCCTCCTCCACCCATTTTATCCGATATACGATCCGCAAGGTCATTACCAATAGCAGAGTCCTTGTCAGTTGGTATGTGAGCCTCATTGATGCCTGCGTAGTAAACACCGGGGTCTTGCGAGTACCCACCAGTATCATATGATGCTATCTTGCCCTTAAGAGCAGCGGCTAATCCCTTTACAGCTATAATCTGTGGAAGGTCTTTAAGCATTGATAGACCACCTGTAAGTAACCCCTGTGCTGAGGATGCAAGAATAGCAGCCATTACCTTACGCTCCACAAAACCCACGAGGTCTAAAAGCATGCCCTTCATAACTTCCTTATTTTTCTCCCTCGCACCTGCCATCGTGTTGCCAAGTAACGAACCTAAGCCCGAAGTCAAAGTATCATATTTACTATAAAATTCTTGTGCTTGAGCTAATCTATCCTCATACTCAATCCGTGCGTTCTCTTTATTCTCGGCGTGATCTTCGGCTACTGCGGTTTTTTCCTCATCCGCTAAAGCAATCTTCTCTACCTTAAACAACTCGCTATAAGATAAAGCCAATTTCTGGAGTTCTTCCATCTTGACTCTTTCTATCTCGGTAAGTGCCTCACCCTTAGAAGCGTACAACATAATCTCTTGTCGTATGGCAGCTACCTTAGCGTCATAATCTTCCTGCTCATACTGCCTTTGAAGAGCATAATATTCTTCAGCGGATTCTGTTTTACTAAGGTCTAAAGCTCTTTGTGCCTCTAATAAAGCTTGGTTAGCTGATTCCGTATCAGCCTGTATCTCATCAATACGTTGTGTATGCAATGCAAGAACAGCACTATTAACCTCGGCGAGTGTTGCTTTTAACTTTTCAGCGTCCTGTTCGCTCAAATCACCCGGTAATGCATATTTCTTACCAGAAATCTCTTCATATACTTTAGCTTGTGCTTTAATAGCCCACGTTAAATTGTTTACATTATCAATTTCTGCAATAGCTGCATCTTTTTTCGCTTGAGCTGCTTCTTTTTCTGATTCCCTCCTACCTGCATTAGCATCATGTACCTTTTTACGTTCTTCTTGTTGTTTCCTCTGTGCTTTAGCAAGTTCATCATAAAGATTAGAATTTTCATCAATCACAGTACCTTGTTCTTTGAGTAGCTTAATGTTTTGTTCTTGCTCTTTTTCTAGTACTTCAAGCTCTAATGCAGTTGGCTTGTACCACTCTTTCTTCATTTTGGCTATTTCTTTTTCGTTAGCAATCATACTATTTAGATAAGCCACCGATTGAGCAAGATTTTGATTATCTGTTTGTGTAGCCGACAGAGTTTTTTGCTTATCTAATAAGTCCTCATTTAAATTATTTAAGCTTTTCATAGCACTTCTATAATCATTTACAGCATCTTTCAAACCAATAAGCTGCCCAATTGTAAATGTTATGGCTGCTGCTAAACCCATACCAGTCAATGCACCCTTCATACTCTTAATACCAGTAGATGCTCCATTCGCATTTGCCTTCATTTCCTTAAAGTGCTTGGATACATCTGATAAGGCGGTCTTTGCTTGACCCATAGCAGCAATATTACGTGCTATTTTACCCGTGCTATCAACAGCGGAGGCAAACCCCTTGCCCATAAACAAAGCAGTTCCTGCGACCTGTTTGAGTGCTGGAGAAGTATTTAATAATGTTGTTAAAATCGAATTTTGTGTTTTGAGCCACTCTTTTTGTAGTGGTATCATAGACTCGCCAATAGTCTCTTTAAGTTGGTTCTTGTATTGTTGGTTCTGGTCAGTATAGAACTCAAGTGTTTCGGTTGAATCCTTAAATACTTGATCCACAGTACCAGCGGAATCGGCAAACCCCCTCATAGCCTCAGAAGCTTTATCAGCGTCAGCACCGATGGCAATTATAGCCTTACCCGCTCTGTCACCAAATATATCGCCCATCTTCTCGCCAGTCTCATTTAATTCAACAATGATTTCGACAAGAGACTTCTTCTTAAGTGCTACCTGTAAGTCAGCGTACCCTAGCCTATTAAGAGCTTTCTCTGCTTGCGAACCCGACTTGTTTAGCTCACTTATAGCGGCATTTAACCCTGTAAATAGTGGTGCTGCCCTTTGAGTTTTTGACCCAATAGATATTGCGGTGAATAAATCTTTAATACCAACACCCGCATCTTCGGCTGCTCCACCAACTACACCAAATCCTTGAGCAATTTCTGAACCTGTAATATCCCCTAACTGGTATGTCTTGGCTGTAATATCGTATATGTTCTTAAGTCCACCAGCAGCTTCGCCAAACGTATTCGCCACTGCGTTACCTAAGTCCACCATAGTATCTAAATCACCACGAGTACCCTTTGCTGCCATCGAAGCCAATTTAACCTGCTCAACAACGATAGATTTATCCACCCCTGCTGATAAAGCATCAGTAATCTTCTCGGCGATATAATCAGCGTCCTCGCCTATCGCTAAACTGGCTTCACGTATGTCTAATTTAAGCTGTAATAACTCCTCATTGCCAATACCCTTGCCCATAGTAGCCTTGATGTTAGCCATCTTTTGCTCAAGGCGACCTGCACTTTCAATAGAGGCATTGGCAGCATCGTTAATAGCGGTGGTCATACTGGTCAGTCCCATACGAATAAGCTCTATCTGCTGAAGCGATATTTTACTTCCGCTCTGCATATGTTTCATAAGCTTCTGGTAGTTGACTTTAAGGTCTCTGGTAGCATCGCCCGATAAATCAGCTTGTAAACCGTACTTCTTCATAGCGGTTTTAACAGCTGTAAGCTTATCCTCGGTTTTATCTAAACCACTTATAAGCTTCAGGACACTATTATTCAAGCCCTTAGAATCCCCTTGAAACAATACAACGAGTTTTTCTTCATATGTCATATATAATCACCCTCTACATAATAGCTTTTTTATATCTTTCAATCTCTTCTTTGGTAAAGCCTAGCTCTTTAGCCTCTTGTTTCCAACTCTTTACCTTAATTCCTTTGTTTTCGAGGAAAGCATTCCAGTAATCATGGACTTTAGCTTCCTCCCATGTCTCCACCTCAATGGCAGGAGTACCCAATACAGCCGAAAGCGTAAGTATAATCTTGTGGTTATTTTGAATCCTAACTTTTTCACGTTCAATTATCTCCGCTCCAGTCCACTCATGCTGGTCGTCAATATCGTTTTCATAGACTGTATAGTATCCAGAATTTCCACCGTTGAGATGGTCTCGAAAAAATCCGCAAATATCTTCAACTCCATGACTTGAATGCAGTTTAAGGTTAAATATTCTGCGATTTCATCCATATCCTTATTCCTGTCTGATTTGGCTTCGTCCCTGATAAAAACGGCAACAAATCTTTCCAATCTCCCTGAATCCTCTAAGTATTCCATTAAATCAATAACAATCTTCGCTGATTTAGTCAAGTCAAATGTATTCTTTGAGAATGACTCCACCACCTTATCTGGAATTTCATCTAGTAATACACGGAAGAATGAAAACAACCGTTGCCTAACTAAGGGGGTCAACGGGCACACAGTAAATGTGCGCCCATTGGGATATTTGTCCCTATATTTAGGATCAATAGCCTCGATCATATGTATCATTAAGCTAATGCCTTGAAATGCAATTCAACATCGCCGGACTCTTGGAAGTTCACATTAAACTCGAATGTGCCACTCTCAGAAGCCTTTGTGTCTCCACCAATAGTAACATCACTAATTGGTTTTGCGTGATTAACCTTTGCTATAAGATAGCCTTTCTTGCCCTTGTCAGCACCGCTCTCGACTCTGGCTAACCAACTAAGTGTCATATTAACCTCATTAGGGAAGGTCTCACCATCATCATAAGCCATGAAATCGCCTGCGTCCATACCAATTTTGTATTGAATAACCATTACAAAATTAGTATCCGGGGTTGTTTCAAATGTAATAACACCAGCGGCAACGCTGAATCTGTATGAAGCATCGTCTGCAGTAGTTGCCTCGTACCAGAAATAACCAGTACTCTTATCGTATAAAC
>Ga0075125_10001740_pt1 | contig 10600 bp, 10 predicted proteins | sample AntAceMetag02UKN_FD_69810 | JGI IMG/M metagenome (GOLD analysis project Ga0075125, IMG submission 69810) | Saline lake microbial communities from Ace Lake, Antarctica - Antarctic Ace Lake Metagenome 02UKN | ecosystem: Environmental > Aquatic > Non-marine Saline and Alkaline > Saline | place...
ACCATTTTTTAGTCCTGTTTTCCCAACATCCCTTTTCTCATTTCCCGCACCCGTTTTAAATTCCGATTCAGGATAATCCTGTAATCATCAAAAGCTTTATAGCTACTATTCCAGCAAGATCCTTCGCTGCGCCGATCGCACCTTATAAAACTATAAAATCGAGCAAAGTTTTTTTTGTGATTCACGTACAATATACATACCAAATCCTAAATGTACCGACCCAATAATAAGCAGAAAAAAGCACCCTTTTTTCACGATTACTCCTCAAGCGATTGTTGCCCTTAATCAAATAGCATAATCTGAAAAACAGAATAAACAAGAAGATTCAACGAAAACCCTTTTACTGTTGGCTTTTTTCATGCTTTCCTTAACAAACTATCAAGCAATTATCATTAGTACTGTCATTGATTTAGTGGCAAAACAACCACTAAAAACTGCAAATACTCTTCCTTATACATGAAACAAAACAAAAAAAAGGTTTTCTCTCTGACCTCTCAAAAAAAACTTACAGACGCTACAATCCTCAAACTTTCCTTTTAGCTATAACTATCCTCTTGTGCAATTTTCCGCTATAATTAATAAGTCCTGAGGTATTAATTATAACAATCAAGGGACAAGCCATGAATCTTTCTAAAGAAACAATCAACAATCTTGTCGATCACGCTATCAAAGCACGCGAAAAGGCGTACATCCCATATTCTTCATATCAAGTTGGTGCGGCCGTCTTAACTGATGATGACCATATTATCACGGGTGCAAACGTTAAAGGTGGATCATTTAATTTAATTTGCTGCGGCGAACGAATGGCGCTACTTAAAGCGGTATTTGACGGCTATCGAAAATTTAAAGCCGTTGTAACCGCAACAGCCGACGGAGCAACGCCATGCGGATCGTGTCGACAAGTAATTTACGAGCTCTGTGGCAATGTGCCCGTCATTGTAGCCAAAACCGATCGTTCGTATAGAATAATTAATGCAGAAGATCTCCTGCCACATGCATTTGAAGATCAAAAAATGAAAAAGAAGAAAGATGAAGCAAGAAACAATCAATAAATTAATTGTAACTGCAGACAAGGCTCGTTCGCATGCTTATGCACCATACTCAAATTTTCAAGTTGGTGCCGCTGTCCTCACTGATAATAATACAATTATTACTGGTGTTAATGTAGAATCAGGGTCGTTCGGATTGACCTGCTGTGCCGAACGTGTAGCATTATTTAATGCTGTATCTCAGGGTTATAAAAAGTTTAAAGCACTCGCGGTTGTAACGAACGATGGCTCTACGCCATGTGGTGCATGCAGACAAGTTATTTATGAACTTTGTGGCAACATTCCAATCATTATAGCCAAGGCACCAGAAAGTTATTATATTCAACACATGGAAGAACTTTTACCAAATGCATTTAAACCACATTTATGAGTGGATTGACACGATTTATTCAGTCACTCGACATATTTAGTTTTCTAGCAACCATTACACTTGCATGTATTGGCATCTTATTTATTTATAGTGCAACATACACATATACCTGTCCGTATTCGGTTTATTTTATCAAACAAATCATTGGCGTAGGACTGGGTATTATCATTTATCTCATCTTTTGTTTCATCGACTTTCGTACACTCTGTCGCTGGGGCTACTTTATATATTTTTTTATTATACTTCTACTGATTTTCACCTTAATTAAGGGAACAATAGGCATGGGTGCCCAGCGTTGGATCGATATGAAACTTTTTAAATTTCAACCGTCGGAACTTGCAAAGCTTTTTTTACCACCATTTATTGTCTATTATCTTCAAGGCGAACGAAATACACATAAGCGAACATTTAAAACTTTTGTACCCCTTCTTGTAACAATCCTTATAAGCTTTTTATTAATTCTTAAACAACCAGATCTTGGCACCGCACTAATTATTCTTATCTCAAGTCTTATTCTTTTATGGTGCGCTGGCCTCAGCAATAAATTTTTTGTAATACTTGCCTGTATCTCACTAATTTCAGCACCAATTTTTTACAAATGCTTAAAACCATATCAACAAAAACGTATCGAAGTATTCTTCGGAGCTGGCGATCAACATCGAGAACGATATCACGTAGAACAATCAAAAATTGCGATTGGATCTGGCGGTATTTTCGGCAAAGGTTTCTTGCAAGGAACACAAAACCGTTTGGCATTTTTACCAGAACGACGTACTGATTTTATTTTTTCAGTACTCTGTGAAGAGTGGGGCTTTCTCGGTGCAACAATTATATTATTATTATATGTCTCACTTATCTTGTATTTATTTTTTGCAATCATCCAAATACAATCTTTTTTCACACAACTGTTAGCGCTTGGCTTACTTATTCCTATTGCACTTTCAATTATTATTAATCTTGGAATGGTTATTGGCCTCTTGCCTGTTGTCGGCATTCCATTGCCTTTGATGACTTGTGGCATTTCACACTTATGGATTAACTTCGCAGCACTTGGCTGGATCAACGGCATCATTTCACGTCGATCCACCTCACAATCCTCGTGGTGAAAAACTAAACTCGGCTCAAGAAAATAAGTCCGCCAACAACTCCACAACAAAGCCCATACGCACACACCCATGTAGAACAACTGCTTTTTTTTGCTTCTTCTGAATTCATAGTCACTGGATTTAAAAGTGCCCGTTCATCCACTGCTCGAGAAAAAGGTTGTTCATTTGTATTTACTATGCCAGGTACTGGCTTCTCCCATGTACCGCTACCATTTTCCATACAAAAAGCAGATGGCATCATGGCAATAAAAAATAGGATTACCCTAAACAGGCTTATCCTGAACAGGCTTATCCTGAACAGACGTCGCCTAAAAAGTAATGAAAAAATAGAACGCATATAAAATCCTTTTGTTTTTATTATATTTTTTTTGAATATGTAGAAATTAATCCTGCAACAGTCAGTCATTCTTACGGGCAGTCTTCCACCCCATAAACAAAGCACAATCGCTACAATATTTTGTCAACAATCCCCTAAAATTAAATGGGTAGCAAAGCGAACACCTTGAAGTGGCCATTACTAGAGGCACGTTATATTTACTCACAATTTGACGAATTTCTTCTTCAGTAAATACATGTCCACAACCTCTAAATTCTACGCAAATAACATTATATTTTATTATATTACCCAAAGCACTCTTTCCAATCACTGAATCTGGAGGAATCTGAAAACTTCTAGGTTCTCCCAGAAAAGAACGCTTTAAGTCACACGAGTTTCGGTTGCCTCCAAAAGAACTCTCTGTCTCTGATCGCTTCATCGCACCCAGCTGCACAAAAAATAAAACCGCCAACACAAACAACCGTTTCATCAAGTCCCCATAGTAATATTAAACCTACAACACCAAAACAATAACATGTCATCACTCCACACAACAACCTCACCATCACTAGTCATGTTTACATACAAATTCAAAAAAAACGCCCCTTACTCCACCTAAAAAACCGTGCAAACCTGCCTAAACAAAGCCTTTACCAGTTTTCACTATTTAAAAAACTTTGCAACTAACCATTAAAAACCTCGCAGCAAGCTATGAAGTATAGTACTCGAATGGCTTGGTTTATCCTGAGCGAAGACGAAGGGACTCCCGCTCACCATGAACGAAACAAAGAATCGCTCATCCTGCCGTGCCCGCCATAGCCTTGGCGACGGCTGGGAGCGGGAGTCGAAGGATAAAGCGAAAACACATCACAATGAGCACGAGGCAAGCCTCGAGGAATTTAACCCGACACCATTAAAAACCAAGAATCTAATTTATAACTAGAAGACAAGGCACCCCGACACCAAGCACCCAGCAATACGCAAAAAGACAAGACGAAGAGAAAAGTCTTGGCTCCTTTTTTCAATAGACTTTTTACAACACACACTCAACGCCTGTCTCACACATGCATCAGAACAACATGGCGACGGTGGCCCAACAGTACCTCCAGCTAACACAACACAACTTTTTTCAAAAATTTTTCCACAACATGATTGTTCAGGATTAACAGTTGAACACATCCAGCGCCAGTCATCTTTCCAGTTTTCATACATCACCCCACACTTACGTCGTGAATCAACAATCCCTTCCTCCTCTCCATCTATTTCAAAACAACTCTCCGTCTGTTCCGGCTTATCATATGTTAATTCGCGCATCGGGTATAAACTTCCCTGAATTCGCTCACCTGATTCAGCATCAAGTGAATTTCTTCGAGAGGAACCTTCTTCCATCGCACATAATGAAATTGGAATCAAAAACAAAAATAATAATCCTGGAAACATAGTTTATCTCACAAAAAGCATATACAATATTTATTGAGCATAAAAAAATAAAAGTACAGAGCAATGCAAGAATTAAAACCTATCGACCTAATAACATTACAGGAAACACCCGAAGAGTCGCATCAAGATTTTACACCAAAAAATTTTGATGAGTTCATCGGGCAAAAAACACTCAAAGAAAAACTTAGCATTTATACACAAGCAGCGAAAATGCGCGGGGAAGCTGTCGATCATCTGTTATTTTCTGGCCCACCGGGGTTAGGAAAAACAACTATCTCACAAATTATGGCAGCTGAAATGAATGTCGGTATTAAAATTTGCAGCGGCCCGATGCTTGAACGCACCGGCGATCTTGTCGCCATCCTTTCCGGCCTAGAACCCAAGGATATTTTATTTATTGATGAAATTCATCGCACACCAAAGGCCGTTGAAGAAGTTTTATACAGTGCCATGGAACATTTCCGCGTTGATATTATCATTGGTCAAGGCGCAGGTGCAAAAACAGTTAATCTGCCAATCAACCCATTCACATTAATTGGTGCTACAACAAAAGCAGGTTTGCTTACCGCACCGTTACGCAGCAGATTTGGCATCAATGAACGACTCGATTTTTATGAAAACGAAGAACTACAAGTTATTGTTCAACAATACTCTAAATACCTAAACATCTCAATCGATGCTCCAGGAGCACATCTTCTTGCATGCGCTGCACGCGGCACACCGCGCATTGCAAAAAAATTAACGCGTCGTATACGTGACTTCGCACAAGTAAAAAAAATAAAAACTATTAACGAAGAAAGCGTGAGCAAAATATTACAATTTCTTGGCATCGACAAAGAAGGTCTCACGGCAGTTGATAATTTAATTCTTGAAAAAATGATTAAAACGTTTGGCGGTGGCCCTGTTGGCCTAGACACCATTGCATCAATCATCGGTGAAGATAGTGAAACACTTGAAACTGTCTATGAACCTTTTCTCATGCGCAAAGGATACTTAGAACGTACGCCACGCGGCAGACAAATACCACGCTTGATAGCCATCAAATTAAAGCGTAAACTCTTTGGACAAGAAACATTATTTTAAACAGGCTTAGCCTGAAGAGAACATTCTGCGTTAACGCTGTATTCTCTAATTTTCAAAAATATTGTATGCTTTAATTAAATAATAAAATAAGCATTTTAAAACCTAGAGGTATACTTATGTCCGGTCATTCCAAATGGGCGAATATCAAACACAGAAAAGCTTCGCAAGATGCAAAACGTGGCAAAGCATTCACTCGCATAGGCAAAGAAATCACAGTTGCAGCAAAGCAAGGTGGCAAAGATCCAGAAACCAATTTCAGACTTCGTTCATTAATCGATAAAGCTCGCGCAGCTAATATGCCAATCGACAATATTGAACGCTCAATTAAACGAGGCACTGGTGAACTTCCTGGCATTAGCTATGAAGAACAAACATACGAAGGATATGGACCCGAAGGTAGTACCGTTATCGTTGAATGTTTAACAGATAACAAAAATCGAACCGTCGCTGCCATACGGCACCTTTTTTCTGCAAATTCCGGCAACTTAGCTGAAACAGGTTCAGTCAGTTGGATGTTCAATAAAAAAGGCGTTATCCGCACCAAAAAAGGTAATTTGACTGAAGATGACTTTATTGAACAACTAATGGATTTTGATGTCGATGACATTAGCATTGATGACAATACGGTAACCATTTCAGTTAACATGAAACAACTAGATATGGTCAGAAAGGTATTAAAAGATACTGGCCACAAAATTGAATCAGCTGATGTTGAATGGGTAGCAAAAACCCTTGTCGAAGTACCTGAAAACAAAGAAGATAAAGTTATTGCGTTTCTTGAAAGAATTGAAGATATGGATGACGTACAAAACGTCTATAGCAACTTGAAATAACTTCTTCAATGTTAAAAAATAAAAGGAAGAAGTATGATTTCTAGTATGACTGGCTTCGCATCAAAAACAATTACACTCCCCGATAAAGATAAACACGTAACTCTCACTATCAATATCAAAACACTCAACTCGCGCTTTTTTGATACCACATGTCGCATTGCGTACGCACTAAACATATTGGAAACTGATCTTACAAAAAAAGCTAAAGAAGCATTACATCGTGGACACATGTATCTCAACATCACCCTCAGTGACATTAACTATTTTAAAGGAAACGTCACCTTATCATGGAGCACTCTTAAAGGTTATCTTCAATCTCTCGAAGAAGCTAAAAAACAGTTCAATTTGTCCGGCACAATCGAAACACGCGACCTTTTAAGAATTCCCAATATTATTGTTTCTGATGATATTGCAATCAAAGAAAAAGTTAAAAAAGAAATCTTTGCTGGTTTCAACGAAGCATTAATCGAATTAAAAAAAATTCGACTCGCTGAAGGAATGTCACTATTAAAAGATCTTGAAAAACGCGTCAAAAAATTACACGAAAATATCGAAGCTATCACTAAAATATTCAAAGCAACATTTAAAAAACGACAAGAAGAGATTGGTCACGAAATCAAGCAACTAAAAGAAGCTGATAACGAAATTGCAAAACAACAACAAATGATCCTCTATCAAGAACTTAATCGCATGGACATTCATGAAGAAATCGTACGCTTCAAAACACACCTGAAAAGTCTTGAAACTCTTCTTAAAAAGAAACAAGAGGAAAAAGGACGTCAACTAGATTTCATTTTGCAAGAACTTGGACGCGAAGTAAATACAATCGCATCTAAATGTTCTGATAGCACCATCGGATCACATGCAATTTCAATCAAAGTTGAACTCGAAAAGTGCCGAGAACAGATTCAAAACGTTGTATAATACTTCATCCAATAAATCTATGCAATTCAATCGGTGCAATCATTTTCTCTGGTTTAACTGAGGCATCAAATTTGTCGCCAGACATATAACCAAGTTCAATGATTACTTCACGCAACGTTTTATTTTCACGCCATGCTTTAAGGGCAACTTCTGCAGCCTTATCATAGCCAATTATTGGTGATAAGGCTGTCACTAGCATTAGTGAATTTGAAAGATGTTCTTTAATTTTTTCCTTGTTTGGTGTTAACCCCACAAAAGCTCTATCTGTTAATGAGTTGCAAGTATCTGCAAGCAATCGTATTGATTGCAGCAAGCAAAACGTCATCAACGGACCACAAACACTTAACTCAAAGTGACCATGCGCCCCTAACATACTAATCGTCGTATCATTGCCAATAATCTGCGCGCAGACCATCGTCGCCATATCACATTGTGATGGATTAACTTTTCCAGGCATAATTGAGCTGCCAGGCTCATTTTTGGGCAAAGATAATTCTCCAAAACCGCTCCGTGGGCCACTCACCATCAAACGAATATCATTCACTATTTTAAAAAGTGAAACAGCAAAACACTTTAAAGCTCCTGACAATTCGACAACACAATCGTGAGCCGCAATACCTTCAAATTTATTTTCTGCCACAACAAATGGTAACCGGGTAAATTCATTAATCGTTTCAACAACCTCTTTATCAAAACCGATATACGCATTCATTCCTGTGCCAATTGCCGTACCACCAATAGGAAGTTCGTATGAATGACGCAAAGCATTTTCTATTCTTGTAATACCATGCTCAATCTGTGAAACATATCCAGAAAATTCTTGGCCTAAACTTAGAGGTATCGCGTCTTGAACATGCGTACGGCCAATCTTAATAATATCCTTAAACTCAACTGACTTTTTATATAAAACATTTCGTATTTTTTTTAGTGCTGGTAATAACTGATGCATGACCATTTCAACCGCTGCAATATTTGTTGCACTAGGAATCACATCATTGGTCGACTGCGCCATATTAACATGATCATTTGGATGAACTGGCTTTTTCGAGCCGATAACGCCACCCAACAATTCAATGGCACGATTTGAGATCACTTCATTGGCATTCATATTTGTTTGCGTACCCGCGGCTTGCCAAATACGGGCAGGAAAATGTTGATCAAGTTTACCAGAAGCAACTTCATTTGCCGCTTGTTTCATTGCCTCAGCAACATCATTCTTTAAAAATCCATGCCGTTGATGAACTTGCACTGCAGCTTTCTTAACCATCCCTAATGCACGAATAAATTCACTAGGAAAAATTTCTGTACCGACATTGAAATTTTCCAATGCACGCGCAGTCTGCGCACCATAATAAACATTTTTTGGAACCCTAACCTCACCCAAACTATCAGTCTCAATTCGATACTCTTGCATATCCGCCGTAGCTCTAGCAAAATCGGATGCATATGATAAACAAACTAAAAACAACGGCAACAGTTTTATATTCACAAGTCCCCTTTAATATTTTATCACCAACGTTAACAACATATAAAAACCCCACGAAAAATTTCAATAAAAAAGCCCCACATTTTTGATTTTTTGTTCTATACTAAAGAATACTATGACAGAAAAAAAGTTTACGCATCTTCATGTACACACGGAATATTCGCTGCTTGATGGTGCAACAAAATTAGAAGCTCTTATCAGACGCATTAAAGACTGTAACATGGACTCAGTTGCCATAACGGACCATGGAAATATATTTGGTGCTGTAAAATTCTTTGAACAATGCAAAAAGAATAATATTAAGCCGATTCTTGGAATGGAAGCCTATTTTACTGAAGATGCTTCCATAAAATCTGTGAGCAATAAATATTATCACTTGCTCCTCATTGTGCAGAACATGCAAGGGTACCGCAATCTGTGCAAACTTATCTCATATTCATTCAACAAAGGTTTCTATTTTAAGCCACGCATTGATTACAAATCACTGGAAAAATATTCTGATGGTCTAATTGTCAGCTCCGCATGCCTGGGTGGCCATATTCCACAATTAATTATTAAAAACCAATACGAAGAAGCCCATAAACACATTCAGTGGTTTATTGATGTCTTCGGACGCGAACGATTTTTTCTAGAAGTACAGCCAGAAGATCAAAAAGAGCAAACACTTGTAAACGATTATTTCTATAAAATTGCACCAGAGTTTAATCTCGATATTATCGGCACAACAGATGCGCACTATCCAACGCCCGATTACCAAGATGCACACGAAGCAATGCTCTGCATCCAAACACATCATAAACTTGACGATGAAAAACGCATGACTTTTGGCTCATGCAAGCCATGGCTCAGAACAACAGAAGAAATGCTTGACGCATTCCCAGGGCGCGAGGAACTTCTGTGGAACACACAAAAAATTGTTAAACAATGCGACTTTGACTTTGAAACAGGAAAATTATTTTTTCCCGTTTTCGATATTCCAAAAAAACACACCCAAGAAAGTTATTTTGAAGAACTTTGCGTCAAAGGCTTTGAAGAATTAAAAAAAGAAGGTCATATTACGCAAGAAGACACAACTTATCGTGAACGATTAAAGGTCGAAATGGATCTCATTAAAGAGATGGGATTCGTTGGCTATTTCCTAATCGTTAGCGATTTTATTCAATGGGCTAAGCGCAATAAAATTCCTGTTGGACCAGGACGTGGCTCCGCTGCCGGAGCTCTTGTTGCCTGGGTACTCAAAATTACAAATATAGATCCGTTAAAATACAATCTTCTTTTTGAACGATTTTTAAATCCAGAACGTATATCGATGCCTGATATAGACATCGACTTTTGCATTGAAGGACGTGACAAAGTCATTCAGTACTGCCGCGATAAATACGGCCATGATAAAGTGTGTAACATTATAACCTTCGGTACTATGGCAGCAAAAGGTGTCCTCAAAGATGTGGCACGCGTTATGGGATTACCATTTGAAGATGCACACGCTATCACTAACCTTATTCCGGATCAATTAAAAATTTCATTAAAGGAAGCGCTAGAAAAAGAGCCACGACTCGCCGAATTAAAAAATAGCAATCCACAAGTTGCACATCTATTTGACTTAGCTTTTCGACTAGAAGGGTTAACACGTCATGCATCAAAACATGCTGCCGGCATTGTTATATCACCCCAACCAATTGATGAAGTGCTACCTGTCTATATACCGCCAAAAAGTACTGAACTTGTAACGCAATATGCGATGACCGAATTAGAAAAACTCGGGTTCCTTAAAATCGATTTTCTTGGTCTAAAAAACTTAACACTTGTAGATCGAATTCTCAAAATGATCAAGAAAACGCGTAACGAAAACATCGACATTGATAAAATTCCAATGGATGACCCAAAAGCGTTTGAACTTATCTGCCAAGGAAAAACATCTGGCGTTTTCCAACTAGAATCTAGTGGCTTGAAAGACGTTCTACGTCGCCTGCAACCAGAAAGATTTGAAGAT
>Ga0075125_10001741_pt1 | contig 10595 bp, 8 predicted proteins | sample AntAceMetag02UKN_FD_69810 | JGI IMG/M metagenome (GOLD analysis project Ga0075125, IMG submission 69810) | Saline lake microbial communities from Ace Lake, Antarctica - Antarctic Ace Lake Metagenome 02UKN | ecosystem: Environmental > Aquatic > Non-marine Saline and Alkaline > Saline | place...
TGTTTTGTTGGGCAAGGGAATTTTTTGCAAGAAGATACGAATGATCGATATACCGAGAAATGATCAAGAAGCGGTTGAGGTGTTAGCAGACTGGAAGAAAACACCAGTTCTCTTCTTGGATGATTTTGGTGCTGAAAAATGGACACCAAGAATGTTAGAGATAATCTATTTTTTGATTGAGCATAGGCTTTGGGATTGTGCGCCAGTGATCATTACAAGCAATTTTGCACCGAAGGCATTAGCTCGACAGATAGACAATGCTTCAGACGGCGAGGGCGGGCGCATAGTGGGGCGAATCAGGGAAATGGGTGTCATGGTGCCAGTCATTGGTGAGAATCGAAGGGAGAGCTTGTGAAGGCTTACAATTTGATAAACGAGCAATCGATTATCGTAGCCATTTTGAAAAATAGTGATTCGAGGCGTAAGGCGATTTTGACAGTTGACGAACATGAGTTTTTTGGTAAGCAGCACAGAGCAATTTTTGAAGTGGTAATTCAGTGTGATGAAAATGATGTTCTTGATCCTGATTTGATTTTGCTCAAAGCAAGAAGCATCGAAGATGTTGGTGGTAAGGAATATCTTGAAGAGATGTTTGCTACAAACCCACCAAAAAATATTGACGAACATTTGATAGTTCTTCGTGAAGATTACAGTCGAAATATGGCATCACGAATGGTAGACAGGTTGAAGGAAAAGTTGGTTGATAAGAGTGTATCTTTTGACGAGTGCATTTCACTTCAATCAGAGATTGGTGGTTTGCTCAGTGAAGTGAAAACTGATTCAAGCACAGGCAGAGAATTGGCTGAAGAATATTTGAATGAGGTTCGTTCAAGACGAAAAGGGAACATGCTTTTTCAACCAACAGGTTTTCATATCTTTGACGAGATTTTGACAGAGGGTTTAGCAAAGCGAAATATGAGCGTGATTTGTGGAAGACCTGGGAATGGGAAATCATCATTTAGTGTTGCGCTAGTAGATCGATTATTGAGAATGAAGGTGAAGCCAAGAATTTGTGTTATTCCGACTGAAGCAGATCGTATCGGTTGGCTCGATATGCTAACAGCAAACATCACAGGAATTACAAATGAATATTTGGTGAAGTACACAGACGAATTGACTGCTGAACAAATGGCTGCAATTGAAGAGAAGGTGTTGAAGGTTGTTGGCACTGATGACAAGCTTGTTGTTCTGGACAATCCGTTTCTCAGATTGGCTTCATGGAATGTAGAATCAGTGATGAACAAAACAGAAGAGATTTTTTCAGAAGGATATGACATTATCATTTCAGATTTGTGGTCTAGAAAGCTTCCAAACGATAAACCTGAAACGATTAATCAGGCGATGCGTTGGGAACAATATCTTGCAAAAAAATACAATGTCCATGATGTGATTGTTCATCAGCTTAATCGAAAAGTAGAAGAGAGAAAAGACAAGCATCCTATTCTTTCAGATTTGAAAAGTTCAGGAGCAATGGAGGAATACCCTGATCTTATTTTGAGTGTTTTTCGTGAGAAGGTTTATTCGCCACATGTTTTTGATGATATTCTTGAGGTTGAAGTTCTGAAGCAGCGTAAAGGGCCTACAGGTGCAATCGTAGAGTTTGATTTTCATGGTGAGAATTTCCGAATCACTAATGAAAGACTTGGTGGAAAGAAGGATGTTGGAAACAGGTTTTCAAAAAAGAAGAATGAGTCTGTTTACTAGGTCATAAAATCGGATTTTATGAGGCAAGTGATGCCAAAGCTTTCAGATATTCGGAAAGAAACACATTTCAAGAAAGGCAATAGTGATTTGCCTAAGTTGAGAAAGTGGGCTGATGTACCTGCATTGCTAGATCGTCTTGGCGTCGAGTATAAAAGAAGTGGTCAAGAGTTGAAGGCGTGTTGTCCTAGCAAAGCCCATGATGACAAAAATCCTTCGTGGTCAATTCGAGATGAAAGAGGCGACGAATCGAATGGGCTGTTTCGCTGTTATAGTTGCAAATGGAGTGGTGATATTTTCAAGCTTGTGTGTGAAGTGAAGGGGTGTTCGTTTGCCGAGTCTATAAAGATTGTAAAGGGTGAAGGTTCAGATGCAATTGATGTTAGTATTGAGTTGACAGTTGATGTCAATGCTGAGATGGGTTTTCGTGATTATTGGCCAAATAGCATTTCAATTCCAGGTGGTGTTGAAGAAATTGTGAAGGGTAGTAAGTGTTGTGACTATCTTTTTTCAAGGGGTGTCAGATGGAATGATATTCAGAGATTCGGGTTGATGGATTGGAAGTGGAAACGAAGAGTTTTTGTTCCTTTGTTTTTTCAAGGCTACATGATATCTTGGCTTGCAAGAACCTATGTTGACGATGAAATAAAAGTGCTGAATCAACCCGGAAAGAATGGTGGTATAAAGTGGGGGTTGTTTGGTATGAATTTGTTGAATCGGACGAATCAGGTGATTCATTTAACTGAAGGGTGGGTTGATGCGATAAGAATTTATCAGGCTGGTTTTCCAAATGTTCTTGCTGTTTGTGGTAGTATGTTGACAGAGGAAAAAATCAAACAGTTGACTTGGGTTCGAAAAATAGTGTATTGGCCTGATGGTGATGTTCCAGGTCAAAAATTTTCCTTGGAGGTGCGAAATTGGTTTTATTCATTTGCCGATGTCGAGTTTGTTGAAATTGAAGACGGTTTTGATCCGGGTGATTATACATCGTTTGAGTTACAACAATTAACCAGACACAGATAAAAGGAGAGAAAAAAATGGCAACGAAAAAGGAATCTTTGTGGCGGCGTGAATGTGCAATCGAGTATGCAAAGTTGCATGAGTTGGAGTTCAAAGAAAAGATCACAGACAAGGGCTTGGAAAAGCTCAATCTGGATTATGTGAACGGTGTTTATGCCAAGTTGAAGAAAGACAAAAAGAAGCCTTTGGAAGATATGTATACCTGCACAGCTTGTGATCATTATGTGTTGGAGGAAGACACTTTTTGCCCGTGTTGTGGTGCTGATGTTTCGGAAGATGATGATGGTGGGTTTGAGCGTTACATGGAATTGAAAGAAGAGGAACAAGAAGGTGAAGAGGAAGGTGAAGAGGAAGGTGAAGAGGAAGGTGAAGAAGAAGGTGAAGAAGAGGAAGAAGAAGAACCGAAGCCTGCCAAACGTGGCCGGAAAAAGAAGGTAAAGAAAGAAGAGAAAGAAGAGTCAACAGAGCTTGTTGTTGAAGATGATGGTGTGACTTTGAAAGAGCGTGTTGAACGGATTTTGAAGCTGAATCACGATTCGGGAACTAATGCACGTTCGATTGGCGAGGAGTTACATCAGATTCATCAAGGCAAACATTACATCACTGGTGGCCACGAAAGCTTTGCTGTTTTTTTGGATAAGGAAATCGGCTACACCAAAGCTTCGGCAATGGGTTTTATTCGCATTTTTCAGAATTTCACCGAAGATCAAGCCGGTCAACTTGGCGTGGCAAAGTGTGTTGCTTTGGCAAAGGCACCAGACGGCTTGAAGAACAAGCTTTTGAAGGCTGGCAAGAATGGTAAGATGCCTGCTGATAAGATGTCTTCGAGAGAAGTTGCAGCAGCAGTTGTCGAGGAACGAAAGAAGGAACGTGCCGAGTCTGGTGAAGAAACGCCTTCGACTCGCGGCAGGCCCAAGGCAAGCAAGTTGAAAAGCATCATTGGGCTTAAGGGTTCGGCGCGTTGGGATTCGGACGACGAATTGATTTTTGATCTTGATGGTATTGTTGGAATGGAGGTCAAACAGCTTAAGACTGGTTTGAAGTTTGAGATGGTTGAACTTGACGATGGAAGTGGTGATGAAGAGTAGAATTTGAAGAGTAGAATTTTAAGGCGATTCGGATTTTTCCGGGTCGTCTTTTTTGATCTGTCAGTAGAGACAACTTTTCGAGGTAAAAAAAAATGGCAAGAAGCAAGATCAAGATAGGTAGAACATCAAACGGCTATACTTGGGGTTGGTATGACTACAAATCACAGAATGTCTGTTTGTCGTATTGGAAAGAAGGCGAAAGGCATTTTGACGAGATACCATTTCATTGGTATTTTTACCTTGATGCAAAGAGGGCAGAGAGTTTCTATAAACGAGATTCAATGTTCAAAAAGCTGGTTGATAATGTCGAGGTAATTGGTAAGTGGTGGAAGGTTTATTGCCCGTGGGCTGATGGTGGAAGAACAAGAAAACGTCTTGTGAATTGGCTGCACCAAAATGATGTGCCGCCACTTGAAGCAGACGTTAATCCGGTTGATCGATATGTCATTGACAATGATGTTTTGATGGACCGACCAAGTATGTTGTTTTATGATTTTGAGTCTGATCCAACTTTAGGTTGGGTTACAGATCCGAACGGAAATCAAAAACCCCACCCCGATATGAGAATCCTTTCTTGGGCATATGGCGACTCTGTTGATTCAGTGAAATTTGATATTGCTAAAGATACGACTGATGAAGCTGAATCACAGTTAGTAGACAGAATTCTTAACACTGTTTGCCAGTATGATGTTGTTGTTGCCTGGAATGGAAATGGTTTTGACGAACCACTTTTGAAGAATGCTGCAAAGCGTTTGGATTTTGAAGTGTCTTGGCAAACTATTGGCTTCATGGATCACATGGAGCTATTTAAGCATCCATATTTTGGTTTTGGTAGAGATTCTGAAAACAAGGGTATCAAGCTTTCATTTTCACTCAACAACATTGCAAAGAAGGTTTTGAATTGGTCAAAGGTCGAAGGTGTTGCAGGTGTGAAGATGTTGGAAGTTTGGCAAAATGACAAAGAGATTTTGGAGGAATACAACAAACAAGATGTTCGGATTATGTGTGCTCTTGAAGATAAGACAGGGTATCTCGATTCACATTCAACGATTGCTCATATTTGCAAGAGATTTCCTTCTTCGAAAACTATCAAGGCAGGATATTTGAACGATGGGTTTTTGCTATGGTATGGCAAAGAACATGATAAGCATTTTCTGAGTAAGCATCATGTTTTTGAAACGGGTGAAGATACAGAGATAGTAAGACAGAAAGCCGAAGGTGCTTTTGTTCTTGAGCCGGTCTATGGTTTGCATGAAGGTGTGATTGATTTTGATTTTGCATCACTGTATCCGAATCTGTTACGGACATTCAATGTAAGTCCAGAAACAAAGGTGCCAGAGGATTATGAAGGTAAGTCTTGTTTGGCTATGAATGGCATCAGATTTCGAACAGATGAAGTTGGTATCATTCCAGGCATTGTTGACTTTGCTTTGAAGGGTCGAGCAAAGTACAAAAAGGAGGCTGCAAGACTGTTGAAGTTGGGCAAGGATACTACAGATGAGTACAAGGTGGTTTTGCAAAAGTCTGCTTCTTGGAAGGTGTTAGCAAATGCATTTTATGGTTTGCTGCTTTCACCATATTCTAGGATCTATGATGTGGATTGTGGTGAAGCGATTACAAAATCTGGTCAAGCAGCAATTCGTTTTGTGATGGGTCTGGCAGAGAAAAAGAAGTTCGTAGTTTTGTATGGTGACACTGATAGTCTATATGTTCATGGTGTCACCAATGCAAAAATGTTTGTCAGTCATTGTGCAAAGAAGATTGATGAATGGGTTGAAAGTCGAGGTGCTTTTTCGGGGTATATTCGATTGGATGTTGATGCAGAGTACGAGCGTATTTTTTGGATAGCAAAGAAAAAGTATGCTGGAAAATTGCTTAGTGGAAAAGTCGATATCAAAGGGATGGAATACATCAGAACAGATGGTTGTGATTACATGCGACGGATGCAAAAGGTAGTCATTGATTATTTGTTGGAAGATGACAAACCGACGTTTGAGAAAGCTGAAAACATAGTTAAGAATTGGGGAAGGCAGTTGTTGAGTGGTGCGGTTGAATTGGATGATATACTCTTGTTTGTAAAGTTGAGTAAACCAATTAAGCAGTATGTGACGAAAGTTCCCCAAGTCAGAATTGCGATGAAAATGCTTGAAGCAAAACGTGAAGTTTATGTTGGAATGAGATTTCCATATTTCATTCGCAACAAGCAAGATGATGGAAAAATGAATGTTGTGCCTGCTTATGATTTTGATGGTGTGTTTGATCAAGAACACTATTGGAGAAAGCTGGTTTATCCGGCTACAAAGAGAATCCTTGATTCTGTTTTTTTAAAACAGAAGTTGCTTTGGAAACGTTTGGCGAAATGGAATCCATATTCGAAGCAGGCAGATTTTTTTGAGACTGAAAGTGTAGAGTCAAATGACGAAGTGGTGTTGTCTTTTAGGTCTGGCGATGAGAAGCATTTTGAAGAGGTTGCAAGCATTTTGTCAGAGTATGACGGTAAACAGGACTTGAGGATTGATCTTGCACATAAGACATTTATTGCTGCAACAAAAGTTAGTTATAAAGTCGAGTTGTGTTTTGAGTTGATAGCGCAGATTGAGAGAGTGGTTGAACATCGTGTTTTTTATGGTAGTCAAATATTAGAGAAACGAGGTGAAAGCGATGGCCAGAACAACGATTGAAAAAGAGTCTGGTGAAGACAAAACGTCAAAACGGATTAAGGCATATTTCAAAAAGGAAATGTCGGTTGATGTTGTCGAGGTCTATGAGAAGTTGAAAGAGATTTCGACAATTTCGACAAACAAGCTTAGGGATCGTGATGTGCTGATGAAGCACATCAATGAGGCTTCGTTGAATTCGCATAGGGCGAATATGATCTACCTCAGAGCAAGGGCTTTGAGAGAATTGCATAAGGCGACATATGCGAAAGAGATGCGTGAGCTTAACAGGCAGGCCACAATTCAGATTCAAGAATGGATGGAACTTGAGGATGTGAAGAAAAAGCAAATCACTGTCAATATGGTTTTTGAAGAGATATGTTCAAATCCTGGTTTGCGAAAAAAGTATGATAAGATTCAAAACGATCAAGAAGAGTTAAGAGCTATTCGTGATGTCTGTAAATCACTTTCGATGGAATGGGGTTCAAGAAAGGGGTTATTGCAAACTCAGGCAAGACTTGTGACAGAACAACGTGAAATTGTGATGCCAATAAACAGAGGATAGGAGAAGAAAAATGCCAAGAATGACAGACAAACAGTTCATGGAAGAAAAGCGCACAAGTGGTGGTGGAAATTTTCTTAGTTTGAAAAAGGAAGGTCAGTTGATTGGGTGGATTCATCCAAAGATCGGTTTTTATATTCGTTCGGTTCATCCAACTTTATCTTGGAACGAAAATGATGAGAAGGGTTCGATTAAGTATCGTGGTTTCAATTGTGGTGGTGAAGCTTGCCCGTTATGTGTTTTGAAAGAATGGGCAAAGGAAATGATAGAAAGTGATTCATCATGTGCCGATGATATCGTTCTTTCGTCGAAGAAAGGAAAAAAGGAAACCGATCTTTCGATGAGTGATTTAGCTGGTGAAGGTGACTGGACAACGAAGATCACAGACGCAAAAAAAGAGTATGCAATTTGCTGGATTCCTTACGATGAGATTGATTCGGAAAAGCCTTACAAGATTCTTGAGATCAAATATGGTCTGTTTTTTGATATCAAGAAGATCATCGATTCGAAGATTTCAGACGAAGGCGAGCAAGACGGAAATCCTCTTAAAACTCCTTGGGCAATGAAGTTGGTATATGACAAGGATGCCAAAAATCCGAATGATTATTATTCGGCATTTCCGGTGAGTGAACGGAAATTTCCGTATAATGATGAAGTCAAGGATGTGTTGGATGCTGAACCGTCAAGCGATGATATTGATTTGGATCGTCTGACTGAAGATTCATATTATGGTGATCAGTTCGAAGCATTGAATTTGGCTTGGTATGAAGACGCACCTTATTCATTTGCTGATTTTCAAAAGTATTTTGAAGGTGAAGTTGATCGGAAGATTTTGATTGAAGCAGATGAACGAAGGGACGAAAGAGCAACAAGCAAAAAGAAGGAAAAGAAGGGTGTTGAGAAAAAGACAAAGAGTACGTCGAAAAACAAAAAGCGAAATTCGAAAAAGGAAGACAAGACTGAGGTTCGGACTTGTGATGAATGTGGTGAAGATGTTGATGATGGTGTGAAGTTTTGTCCTAGTTGTGGTTCAAGTGTGCGAGGTGCCAAGACAGCCTCAGACAAGAAGCCAACCCCTAAAAAGGGCATGGTACATTGTGAAGAATGTGATGAGTTTGTCAAGCCAACAAAGCATGGCAGGTGTACGAAGTGTGGGATGCTGCTGGACATGAATACTAGCAGTGTTCTTGATGAAGATGTGCCTTTGTAATCCATAAAATCGGATTTTATAGAGTTGGTCACAAGATTTTTTTGTGGCCAACTCATTTTCAGAATCGGAGTATGAAATGGCTAGAGCAATTAGGAAACCTACGAAGAAAAAGATTGTGAAGAAAAAGCAGAAAAACGGCAATGATCTTTCGATTCTGAAAAAGCTTGTTGGTGGTGTCAAGGACTTGAAACCACTTTCTGATATGGAAGAAGAGTTATTTTGTCCGACTCTTTTCACTTCGTATAATCGGACAACTGGGATTGGTGGTCATCCATTGCGTAGAGTCATCATGGTTCATGGTCAAGAAGGAACAGGCAAGTCAGTTTTCGTTTTGGGTATTGCAGAGTCAATGAGAAGGCATGGTCATATTCCAGTTATTTTTGACACCGAACATGCTGCTGAAAAACGCTGGTATAACGAACTTGCTTTTGGAAAAGGCATCATGTTGAAGATGCCAGAAGATTTCGATGGGATGATTTACGATATTCAGTTGATGCTTGATAATCTGAAAGCAATGAAAGCGAAAAAAGAGGTTGAACAAGACATAGGATATTGTTTTGTTGTTGATACAATCACAAAGTTGATTCCAAAAGAAGCTGTTGAGAAAATGAAAGATGAAGGTGTAAAACGAGGTTATGCAATCGCGGCAATGTGGACTTCGATGTGGTTCAAAAGTCTTATACCGCAATTGTTCAGATCGAATTCAACGCTTATAGTGGTGACACAAGAGCGTGACAATATGGACAAAAAAGGACCATATGATTTGAAGGCGAAACCGGGTGGTGGTGCTGCACTTCGTTATGACTCTTCATTGAGAGTTCATTTTCATGGAAAAGGAAAAATCAAAGAAGGTGAAATTGTGGTTGGTCAGAAAAATACATATACAGTTGAGAAAAATAAGGTCGATGGATTGGAATATGCAAAGGGTTCATTCTTCACTTCGAATGGGAATGGTTCTACGCCAATCGGTATAGATTTTATCAGAGAAGCAATTGAAGAAGCAAAGGTTCATAGGAAATGTCTCATTCGAAAAGAAAGTGTCATGTCAATCAAAATGGGTGATTATCACTTCAAGTTAAAAGGTGGTTGGGAAACACTTAGACGGCATTTTATTGAAAACGAGGAAGACTTCATAGAGTTTGTTGATGCACTGAATGAAGATGCCAGGAGACAATAATGAAGATACTTTTTTTCAGTGATACTCATGCTGGTTTGATGATTTCTGGATACGATACAAGAGACATTTTGAAGAAGGCTTTGGAAGAAATCCTTGACGAGATTGAGATTTGGCAGCCGGATTTAGTGATTCATGGTGGTGATGTTTTTCACACGAATAATCCAAAGCCAAGAGACTATGCTTTGATGATGGAATTCTTTTCAGCTTTCGATACTCCAACAATTGTTCTTCGTGGAAATCATGATGAGAATAACGGTTTGCAGGTTGACGCAATTGAACCAATCAGGAAAACTAAGTTCGTCGGATTCATTAAGGATCAGATAGCAAATGAGATCCTTTCTTTTGATGTTGATGATGAACCTTTGATGATTTCAACAGACAGAGTTTTTTGTCCAGAGGTGCCAGTTTGTGTGTCATTTGACGACAAGAGGTTTTTGCTTTTGCCGTATATTGCTGAAGCAAGAGCAAAGAAGTTGACAGGTCATTCAGCACAAAAATTGGTCAATGATTTGATTAAAGAACACGTCGGAATGAATGTTGATGCTGCTTTTGGTCATTTGGACGTGAAAGGCGTTTTGGAGGGTTCTGAGGCATCTGTTGCCAGAGGTGCGATTCTGCTATTGCCAAGGGGTTTGATTGGTTCATGTGGCTTCCCTTGCTTCAATGGGCATATCCACAAGAGGCAAGTCTTGAAGGTCAAGAGAACGGTTGTAAGCTTCCCCGGAAGTGTGATTCGAACAGATTTTTCTGAAATTGATGCAGACAAAGGTTTTCTGAAAGTCGAGGTCTAACAATGGCTCGTAATTCAGTGAGTACAAATAAAAGCAAGAATGCTGAATTCGTCGAAGTGAGTTCACATCGTTTTGTTATTTTGGAAATGGATTTGACTTCTGATGATTGGAATGAAGATGAATTTGAAATTGGATATCTTGACAATGCGGTTGTCAAGATTGTTGTGAAATACTTCCAAGGCGAGAAGGCATCAGCAGAGAGTGTTGTTGATCATTTGTTGGCCAAAATCTCTTTGCCGATCCATTCGGCGCATCATATCCGCAAGCCTGAGTTTTTCCCTGTTCGGAAGGTGCAGTCAAGAGCATCTGAGATTGTTGCAAAGATGAAGCCAATCGAAGCAGCCGAAAAATTTTTAGACCGATTTCAGACAAGTGTTGATCGTGATGAG
>Ga0075125_10001746_pt1 | contig 10587 bp, 15 predicted proteins | sample AntAceMetag02UKN_FD_69810 | JGI IMG/M metagenome (GOLD analysis project Ga0075125, IMG submission 69810) | Saline lake microbial communities from Ace Lake, Antarctica - Antarctic Ace Lake Metagenome 02UKN | ecosystem: Environmental > Aquatic > Non-marine Saline and Alkaline > Saline | place...
AAGCATTTGCAAAATATGGAAATTGTTTTCTCATGGCTTCGCCCCATCTTTCGTTCCTAGTTTTTATCTCTTTTTTTGTCATAGTTTTATTATAAATAGTAATGGCTGTTGGTCTGTTTGCAGTTTCGCAAGTACCCACTTAGCAAGCCCCGAATGCTTTTATTTACAGGCTCACCATAATATTATTAATTTTCTTGTGGTTTTATAAATTTATTATCGCTTAACATTTTAAAATTTTCCAGATCATCATTTGACGGGTAGGTTCTAAGTTTTAAACTTTTGCTAATATAACCAGTGTCCCCGATTTCATAATGAAACTCAATACCATTTTTGGTAATAGTTCCGCTATGGCGGTTATCATCGATCCTTTTATCTCCGTCTAGCTTTTTAATTTCTGCTAAAAAAGCATTAATTTTGATTGTTCGCTCTTTGCTAAGTTCTACCAAATACTCATATTCTTTGATTAGATACTCAACCCAATTGATAACCTTGGTTTTGCTTAACACTCCAACGCCTTGAGGTTCTTTGTTGTTCTCTTCGTGGCGTGATTGGTCGTGGTAGCCATTAACAAAAGGGAGGTTTACCCAAAGTGAAAAACGATACCTTTTGGTATAATCTCGGTGATTCACATAAATTGGTATCAAACCTTTTAAGCTAACGTACTTATCGTCGTTCTTGGTGGTGATCTCAAAAACATACTTGGATTGTATGCTATTTAAATCTTTTAATAACTTCGCTTGGCTGTTCTCTATTTCTTGCTGGTACTGGTTCATAGTTTTATTGTTTAATTGTTAATCTAATATAGTCTATCAATGTATAACTACTCTGTCAAGTATAGTTAGATAAAACATAGTATATTCTACCTAAGCATAGGAAGAATTTATCTTGCATTTCCTGCTATCATCTTTTTGTTGTAGGTTGGTAACATTCTAAAGAAGTTTAATGTAATTAAACTCTAATAGGAAAAAATGCTATTATTTAGATACTTATGGGTAGAAAAAAGATAAATAACGGTAAAAAATCAGCTCTAATAAATGCAGTAGTGAAAGGGAAAAAGACAGAAGTTGAAATAGCCCAACACTTAGGCATTAGTAGATCAACGGTGGCAAAGGTTAAAAAGACTGAAAATCAGTTAATTGAGGTCAAGAAGGCTAAATATATAAAGTTAATTGATAAGGAAACAGGCGGAGACAAGGCTCAAGCGGAGATATTAAACAAGGCTATGAAGGCTAAAACAGAGATATATAACTTTCGTGGTGAGATTGTGGGACATCGTGCAGATCATAAGATAAGACTTGATACTGTTAAGTACATTGATAAGATGAAAGGCAGAGAGCAACAAACACAACACCTAACACAGAATAATATCCTTATAGGGAAAGAGCTTGATAGATATACAGGGCAGTAGGTCGATATGGTGGTATGTTCAATCAATTTAATAATCAAACTTGTATCAATACCCACCCATCGATTCTTGTGGTGAAGTGGAGTAAGGGATTAAGGTATAAATAAAAAGGTACTCTCTCGTTCTCTGATCAATTTTTTATTTTGGGTATATCTTCAAACCCTCATGATATTTTTTGATATAGCTAAAGTGCTACTGATACATTTTGATACACAACCAGTTTATACTACTTACCCATATTACTTTTAAGAACAGAGACAAAACTAGTTAAATGATGGTCACACACCCATCTTACGATTATTAAGAACCGTTTATCCTTGTTACCTGATACAGGTTGTTAAAGTGTTGCAGTTTCTTCCTCCAACACCCTTTTCCCTTATAGGTGGATAACCTTCTGGGGTTTTGCATTTGAGACTAATAACCCAGTTAGTTTGTTTTAAGTTTAGTGATTTTTTCATACTTATTATTTAGTTTATTCTTCTTTATTAGTTTATATAATCTGTACGGAGTTAGTTTTAATACTTTGTTTCCTACTAGATAAGGTTTCCTTTTTGATTTTCTTTTTAGTTTCCTTTTCTGTCTTAACTCTTTATGAATCTTAACATGATGTTTTTTACAGAGGGTAGTCAAATCACTCAATTTTTCATGACCTAATCTCTTATAAGTTTTATGATGAATGTTTAAATCATCTATGCTATCGCAGTCTTTATATTCACAATGAGGATTTTTTAGTAGTTTTTTTACTCTAAGGTTATGCCAATGGACTGTTTTTAAGTATTTAGTATAGGAGGTAACTGTTTCTTTAGTATCATTACAATAGATTGATCGCTTAGTCATATTTAATAGTAGCATAAAAAACCCCCCTTTCGGAGGGTTAGTGCGACTAAGCAATCTAATTATACACAATACTTGATTAGGTCTAACTCTCTAACTTAAATTGACAGATAGGGCATTTGTGAGCTTCACTTAAAGGATGTCTTGTTTTTCCATGAATAACCATGATATCGGCTCTAAGGGGTTTATCTACATAAGGTTTCTTCTTCACTTTCCTATCCATATCCCATTATAAACACTTTTATAAAAGAAGGGTAGTAATAAATTAGCTTCTATAAGGAATCGAACCCTCGTATGTTTACAAAACATATGCTCTGCCATTGAGCTATATCCGGCTTGTTCCGCCCGATGGATTTGAACCACCATTCGTAGTTTCAAAGGCTACTGTCCGACCAGTTAGACGAAGGCGAATTGTAAAAGAGCAATAAAAAAACTCCCCTTTCGAGGAGTTTGGTTTGCTTTTATATGCAACAATATCTCCTCTTTATAAGGTGTTATCCCAATTAGGTTGATATTGCTGTTTAAAATTCATGGTCAAGTTTAACATAGAGTTGCCACTTTACCCAGTCAACTATTAGTGTTATTGTTTTATTGTGATTGACTATCGTGGTTTTATCCAAAAGAATTTCCTGATTAAGAATAAATTAGGTGAAATTGTCCCTTTCATTTTCAACGAAACACAGAGTTACTACTACAATATGATGGTCAAGGATTATGGGAAGGAGTTACAGGGTGTAAGAGAGAATATTTTAAAGTTTAGACAGCCGGGGTTCAGTTCTTTGATCGATGGCATTTTCACTACTGATTTTATTTATAGTGAGTGGGCTAAGATACCGATTACTGATGCCGACATTGTTTCTCATAAACAAAAAGACACCATCGTTCTTTTTAATAGGGTTTCTTTCTTTTTAGATAGTTTTTTCAATAAATGGGATATAGATAGGAAGGATTATCTGGAAACAGATACAAATGTTCTATTAAAAGGTAGGCGTGGTGCTCAAATTTATGTTCAAACTGCTAGTGCTAAAGTGTCTGGGCGTGGTGGCACAAAACAAAACATTCATTGGTGCTTGGGAGAAGATACTAAGATTATTAGACCAGATGGTTCAACTACTAAAATTAAAGATATCAGTATTGGAGATGATGTAATAACTGAAGATGGTTCAATTACAAATGTAACTAATAAATGGGAAACTGGAGTTAAATCAATTAAAAAGATTAGGCTTTGGTATGGAAATGAAACTATTGATACCAGTCCAGAACATAAGATTAGAGTAGCTACTAGGCATGGTAATAGATTTGGAAAACCAGAATGGAAACAAGCTAAAGATTTAACTATAAAGGATTATGTTTTATGGGCATATCCTAAGACCAATGCTGGTTTGAAGTATGATTATTCTTTTGGCTACCTACTTGGATACTATTTAGCCGAAGGTCATATTTCAAAAAACCTTAATAGAGTAACTTTTACTTGTCATAGGGATGAGGATTTTTACAAGAACTTTTCTAAGATTATTGATAAAGAACCACTTATTCAAATTGAAGGTAATAGAAAAAGAATTATTTACAACTTTAAGAAATTAGGCATAGAGTTAAACGAACTAGTTGGTAGAGTTAAAGACAAACATATACCAAAAGAGTTTTTGTACTCAGGTACTAAAGATTTTCTAAAAGGAATTTATAGTGGTTGGAAGGATGGAGATGGAAGTAAAACAGAAAAATATCTAGTTTCAATCACTACCATTAGAGAAAAAATTGCTAGACAAATGCGACAGATTTATGCAACCATTAATCATAAAATACTGGGATTAGATTACTATACAGATAGAAAAAGATATGAAGTTATAACTAAAGACATTTATAGATTAAGAGAATACCAAAATAAATCAGATAGACTTTTGAAGGAAGTTTATACTTGCCCAAGAGAAGTAAGTGATAAAAATGGCTATCTTTATATCAGAATTAAAGAAATAACAAATCAATTACCACAGAATACTTATGAAATAGAAGTTGCCCATAAATCTCATGCTTTTTTAACAGTTTGTGGTGTGGTTAGTAATTCAGAAGTAGCTTTTTATCCGAACACAGAGATTTTGAATGCTAATACTTTGGTTGTTGGGGCAGAACAGCAAGTTCCTGATAATTATGGAAAGATTTTTAGAGAAACAACTGGAAATACCGATGTTGATTTTTTTGCCGAAGAATATTTTAGAGGTTTGGAAGGGAAGTCAGAATTTAAGAGTAGGTTTTTAGGTTGGTGGCTACACAAGGCATATAGTAAAAAACCACCGCTAGATTGGATCATGCCACCAGATTACAAAAAGATTCATAATAAGTATGGGGCAACCGCAGCTCAATGTTACTGGCATTGGAGAAAAGTACAACTAAGTAAAGACAAACAATTCTTTAAAAGAGAGTACCCCACCGATGAAACAGAGGCTTTTATTGGCGATGGTTCTCAATATTTTGATGTTATGATTACTAAACAATATGCTGAATTTGTTAAGCCAGCTATGAAGGATAATTTAATCTATGTTTAGTGGAACAAACATTAGTAATAGACCTCCGTTATCATTTTCAGTACCTATGTTTAAAAAAAGAGTAAAAGGACACCGTAGTGATAGTTTTTTTTCCGAAAACAAAGACATGACAGAATTTCTTAAATACTTGGTAACTAGAAATAAGAAGTTTAATCTTTATCTTGATGGACTAAAATTAGAAATGTTACCTGATCGTATAGAAGTAATAAATAAGGAGAAAAAGAGTGGCAAATAAGTGGAGGCAATTTAGACAAATTGAAGTGGGTGAGTTTATTTTAGCTTTTGGGGATTGTAGTCAAGGCGGTGAAGATAGTAATTTTTGTCAGTTCTGTTCTCAAACTAAATTAGATTTTCCTATGGTTTATCAGGCAAAAGGCGTAGCTTTGACAATGACACAAGATTTATTTCCAGTTCTTGAAAAGATTTACGATGTTACTGGAGTTCCCCCTGTTGTAGCTTTGGAAAGACAAAATGGTGGTTCTTCTGAAATGCAAAGGTTGTTTGACTTAAATGTTAAAAATAAATATAGAATTTTCATTATGCCTACTTGGGGAACTGTTGATGCGGAAGAAACAAATAAGTTGGGATGGGACACAAACCTAGCTACTAGACCAAAAATGTTAGGAGAGTGGAAAAATGCATGGGAAAAGAGATTATTTAGGGTTTTTGATGAAGAAACTTTAAAACAACACAAAGCGTTTATTATTAAAAATGGTAAAGCACAAGCATCGGCTCATCATCACGATGATGCTGTTATGTCTATTGCCGGAGCTTATCAAATGTTTCAAACTTGTAAGCCAGAAGGGATAGATCAACATCTTTCAGCAGGAAAAACCCCCAAACCTGCTTGGGCGGATAGTTTACCAGATTGGGGAGTACAAAAGAGGTAATTATAGCAAAAATACTTTATTTATCACTAGAGAGAAAAATAGATTTAGAAAAAAAGCACGAAGTCATGTATGGGGACTATACAATGATGAGTGAAGCCTTTTATAGAAAAGTATTGGAATTCCAACCAGACTTTTTAATTGAGAGAGAGTTTAATGATGGAAAGTCAAAATATCCTGATCTAGTTAAGTATGTTCGTGAAATGATCCCACAATGCCGGAGGATTATTTGGTTAATAGATTCTCATGTCCAATCAGCTTGGCATATTGAGTACGCACTATTATTTGATTATGCTTTTTGTGCAATTTCTTCTTTTGTGCCAGTTTTGGCAGGTAAAATGAGAGAAGTTGGGGCTAAAACCAAGTGTTTCTGGCTTCCCCTTTGTTATCCACAATCTATAGATAGAATTAAGAGAAATAAGAGCAAAGTACCATTTGATATTGTTTTTGTTGGTAGGTGGGGAGATAAATATTTTATAAAAAGGAACAGAAGAATTAAACTCCTTCAAAAAAGATATAAAAGCAAATTCTTTGCCATTACCGACTATCTAAACATGGAAGATTATTTAAGACAGGGAGTTATTTCTTTTAATAGTTCTTTTTCCTATGATTTGAATTTCAGGGTTTTTGAAACCATAGCTAATGGGATTGAATTAGTTACCAACGATGTCCCAGATCTTCATTTAGTTAAGGATTTGGTTGACAGAATCAACATTTACCACAATGATGAGGAAATGTTTAATATGATTGATTTAATTCTAAGTGGTAAACTGGAACATGACGTTATTAAGTCCCAAATTTGGGTACAAATGCATCATTCACTTATTCATAGGCATAAGGCTATTTTAAAAATGGTAGCCAACAATAAGCAGGAGGAATTTTAATGAAACACATAATAATTAATTCTTATCCCTTTATGGCTCATGGAGAGATAGTTCTTTTGGACAATTTATTGGAAGAATTAAAGCCAAAAACTTGTTTAGAATGGGGTGCTGGTGCTTCAACTCTTTATTTTCCCAAAAAACATAGTTGTATTGAAAAGTGGGATGCTATAGAACATGATGGTACTTATTTTAAATTAGTTAATGAATTAAAAACTACTAAAACAAACCTTTATTTTTTTAATAGAAAAAATTATGCTCTTTTCCCGATTGGTGCTGAACAAAAGTATGATTTTATTTTAGTTGATGGAATAAAAAGAGTTAAGTGTCTGGAAGTAGCTTCAAATTGCTTGAATAAAGGCGGAGTTTGTGTTCTACACGATTCTGGTAGGATTAGATATGAGAAAGGATATAAGTTTTTCAAACATCACGAAGAAATGATATCCGGAATCGGAGTTAATAAAAATGGTGGAAAAGATTTTAGAGGTTTAATGAGGCTTTGGAATGACTAAACCATTTTTAGTATCAATATTTTCTTATACAGCAGGAGTAAGGGATTATTTAAACACTTTATTCAAATTAGGTGATTCGGCTATTGTGAAAATGGTCTGTCAGGATGTTTATGCTGGAAATAGAGATAGGTGGCTACACTTCCCTACAGATTTTAAAGATGATGACATGATTATCTTTACCGATAGTGGGGATGTGATTTTCCAAACTCCATTACCAAATTTAGAACAAAAGATTTATGCTTGTCCAGAATTTGATACTTGGGGATTACCTAATTATTGGCTGGCAAGAACTACTGAATTGAATTTTCATGAATTAGATGGTGAGGCTATGTTTAATTGTGGTACTTGGGTAATGCCGTATAAAAAGGTAAAAGAATTACTGGTTTTTTATAACGAACATCTTAATGAGTTCCCCCCTGATATTGGAGATACTTTAATTTTTGATTGGTGGTTGAAAACTCAAGAATACGAAATTCATCCTACTCTTATGACTTGTCTTTATAATAGTGTTGCTACCAAGAACACAATTAAAACAGATAGGGGTTGGGTTAATCCCAAAGGCGAATTATTTAGTATCGTTCACGCCAACGGTAACAGTAAGGAATTATTATGATAGATAGTTTAAATGTAGTTTTAACAAGTAAAAATAAGGATCAATCCAAGATTCAGAAGTTTGAGAGAAATGGTTTATCTGGATTTTCTTTTAGTGATGACAAGCAATTTCTTCTTTTAATTGAAGAAGAAAAACTTAAAAAGGAAAATACTCACGAACACGTTACTTGGATTCCTTCTAAAGACATTATTGAGATGCAAGTTGATATTTTTAAATCTCCTGATCCAAAACCACCAGTCAAACCTACGCCACCCACTCTTTCATCAAAAAAGGAACTTATTAAACTCGGAAAAAAAATTATATGAAATGTATAATCACCTATTATTCTGCTGAACAAAATCTAGCTGTTCTCTTGATTCAACTTCAAGCACAATTAGTTCCCCCAGAAGAAATTATTGTGATTGACACTTCGCCAACTAAATCCGGCTTAGAGGTCTGTCAAAAATTTAACGCTAACTCTGGCGTGCCGATTAAGGTTGAGTGTGCCAGAGTGAATATTTATGAAGCATGGAATCGTGGGATTGATCTTGCTGGTAAAGATTCTGATGTTGCCATTATGAATGACGATCTTATAATTCCTATGAATTTTGTAGATGTTTTTAATATGGTGTCAAAAAACTCCCCAGCCTACTGTTTAGTACCAACTACTCCAGCTCAAACTCATTACAAAGATAAGGTTACAGTAGATTTTCAATTTTATGCCAGACTTCCAGAACAAGTTGAGGATTTAGAATTGACCGATTGGATGCCCGGATTCTGTTTCTTTTTAAAGAAAGAGTGTTTGAGGGATGTTGGCATTATTGATGAGAAACATTTTAAAATTTGGTTTGGTGATAGCGATTATCAGGAAAGAATTAAAAAGGCTGCTAAAAAGAATAATGTTTTTGCAATATTAAAAATTAAGTCCATGTTTGTCTATCATTATGGTGGAAGTTCTTATAAATATAAAACTAAACAAGTCCAAAAAATGATAGATAGAGATAGAAAATCTTATGTTAAAAAACATCCTCCAAAAACTAAGAAGTCTTTATAGAGAAAAGATACAAGACACTACCAAAGAATGGGAAGAAACTGGTAAAGGAAAGCCAGAGGTTTTAACTTCTGGATTAATTCTAGCTGTTAAAATGCCTTTTAAAGACAGATTAAAATTTCTTTTTACAAATTCAGGTTGTTATCGGCTAACTAAATATCAACACAAAATGGTTAAAAGGTTATGATAACTTTAGATGAAAACTCCTATATGGGTACAGTTAATAATAATTGGAATGGCAATATTCATATTGGTAAGTTCTGTTCTATCGCCAATGACATCACTTTTTTAGGTCAAGCGTGTGAACACCCACCAGTAGAATACAAAGAAATCGTTTCTACTTTTCCTTTTTGTGAAAAATTTGGTAATGCTGATTATCCTAGCTGTACTGGAAAACCGATAAATATTGGAAATGATGTTTGGATTGGGGAAAAGGCTTTTATCATAGATGGTGTTACTATTGGTAATGGAGCAATAATTGGGGCTTGTAGTGTGGTTACTAAAGATGTGCCGGATTACGCTATCATGGCAGGAAACCCAGCCAGACTTAAAAGATTTCGTTTCGAAAGAGAAGTTATAGAGAAACTAAATAAAATTAAGTGGTGGAATTGGGATGAGGAAATTATTAGGGCAAACTTATTAGATTTTTTAAATATTAATAGTTTTATAGAAAAATATGAGCAAAAAAATTAAAACTCCAGTCGGAGAAATGTTTATCAGAAATGATTTTGATAGAGAAGTTATTAAAGAGGTTATCGTAGATCACGAATATGAGAGGTGGGGAGAGATTAAAATCAAAAGGTTTTCTAATGTAATTGATTGTGGCGCTCATATTGGCTCTTTTACTAGACTAGCTTTATCGCATCAAGCCAATGTTATTGCCATTGAACCTGATGAAGAAAACTTTAAACTTTTGGAAAAAAATACGGCTGGAAAGAAAAGGTTGAAACTTCTTAAATGTCTTTTGTGGAATGGTAAAGAAATCGGATTCTTAAAAGATAAAAAGAGAGGTGAATTAAACAAAATTGATGCTAAAGGTGAGAAGCAAACTACCGTTACTTTGGATAGAGTTGTTAGAGATTTTAAAATAAGGAAGATCGGTTTGCTAAAGATGGATATTGAGGGAGCTGAATACGAGGTTTTATATAACTTCAAACATCTTAATATTGTTGAGCAATTGACGATGGAGTGGCACTATGGAACTTCTAACATGGCAAAACTAATTCTCTTTTTGGAGAAGAATGGGTTAAAAGTTGTTTGGTCTGCTGGTAATGGTGAATGGGGAAAGATCCAAGCCAAAAGAGATAAAAAATGAAAGAAGTAACAATCGTCTTAACAGCCTGTGATCGGTTAGACCTTCTTGAAAGAACTTTAAAATCTTTTGTGGAATTTAACTCCTATCCGATTAAGAAACTACTAATCCGAGATGATTGTGGACTTGGGGATGTTTGGCAACATACCAAATGCTTATTAGAGAGGCTAGAACTGCCCTTTCCCTTTGAGTTGTTACCTTGTGAGCAGGTTGGTCAAGCTAAGAGTCTTGACATGATGATGGAGAAAGTGGAAACAGATTATGTTTTTCATTTAGAAGATGATTGGGAGTTTTACGAATCGGGGTTTATTGAAAAATCAATTAAAATTCTTGATGTTTTCCCCAAAATTACCCAAGTTTGGATTCGTGGATCACTTGCTATCCCTTCCGTAAATTATGGAAAAGAGCAACTTATTGGTGGAGTGTCTTTTCGTTTTGTTTTAAGATCAAAAGAAACTTCTGGATATACTTGTAATCCTAATTTAATAAGAAAAAAGGATGTTGTTAAATTTATCGACTTTTTATCTGCCGTTCCCGATGGCATGACAGAGAGGAAAATTGGTGATTATTATT
>Ga0075125_10001747_pt1 | contig 10581 bp, 16 predicted proteins | sample AntAceMetag02UKN_FD_69810 | JGI IMG/M metagenome (GOLD analysis project Ga0075125, IMG submission 69810) | Saline lake microbial communities from Ace Lake, Antarctica - Antarctic Ace Lake Metagenome 02UKN | ecosystem: Environmental > Aquatic > Non-marine Saline and Alkaline > Saline | place...
ATAAACACAACTATCGGTATCTCCATAAACAACTGTGTATCCTAAGTTTTCTAATACCTTTGAAGACCACTTGATTATGTTTATTCCCCACTCAGTAATTGCTTCCGCCACTTCTCTCTTATACAATCTACTTCCTTCATATCCTAAATAACCATAAAAACTTTGTCCTGTCCATGTAAATTTGTTATTTCTACCAGCTAATACAGTGTGGTTATCTTCTACTTCAACACAGTATACTTTACCATTTGTATTTTTAACAATAGATATGTTTTTATTGTGCGGTCTAGAATTTTGCTTATTAAATTTAATTCTAAAACATCCAGACTCGTCTTTATTGTACCATGTTTTATAACCTAATTCTGTTAACATAATAAGAACTTGTTCTTTCAATTTGTCACTATTAGTTGTATAAATGTTTTTATTTTTATGTCCATCGCCGCGATATAATGATTTAAATAATATTTCTTTATTTAGACCATGAAACCATTTGTTTGGAATATGTTTATTTCTACTTCCAGAGCCGCATTTTATAAGAGTGTCATACCACAAATCTGAACTAAAAGATATTGTTTTTGAATCACTACGATATCTAATTTTCATTTTATCAAACAATTGTTTAATAGATAACACATTTTCAGAATTAACAGTTTTATATTGACAAATAATTATAGATTTAGACATTCCACGTCTTCCAAAAGGAATAGTCTTATATATGAATCCTTCTGATAAAAACCAACCTAATAATTCAGAGAAATCATTATTATATACAAATGGTATGTTATAATTACAATTTTTATTTCTAGAATGTTTAATTCGAATATCATATCCATTACTCCATAATTCTACAAGTGTTTGTTTATTACAAAAAATTTCACATTTTGCCATATTTATTTTTTTAAATGTTACATTATAAGATGATAATTCTTGTTTTATTTTTCTCAATTCTTTATTCTTGAATAAAAAAGTTCTGTAATCAGAATATTTTACATTTTCTAATAAATTAATGAAGTGCGGAAGATTTCTTTTTATAGATGAATGAATTGGAATTCTATTATTGGTATTATAATCTTTTGCTTTAATCATATAAGAAATTCTTTTTTTATCTTCAACAATCATATTATGATTTGGAGTTACTATTAAATCCATATTTTGTGTATTAAAATGAACCATATCGCCATTATAATCATATTCATATGTTTTAGTTACTCTTTTTTCTTCTAAAGCATGCGTTTCTGGATTAATAGAATACATAACATCTCCAATTTTACATTTCTTAATATTTTTCTCTCCAGATGGAGTTAATAATTGTGTATCTCCACTAAAACAGTTCATAAGAACTTTTACAGAGTATTGTTTATAATAGTTAAGTTTATATACAGACTTATCTCCAGCGATATCTGCTTTCCACATTAGCTTTTTATATATGGCTCGTTCTTTATCTAATTCTCTCATAACTTGCGACATTAAACCAATACCATCGTTAAATGCAATTCCTTCTTTTAACTTAATAGGACCGTCTGGATTGAATGTTTCGTATCCAACATTAAAAGTCTTTATTATATTTGGATATAGAGCTTTTAAATCTAACGCAATAACATTTTTGTATACTCCAGGTATTGGTGGAAATACGTGTGCTCCCTTATACTTCTCTCCATGCCCTTTACTCTTACTAGGTAAAACAACTTTGTTGTGTGCTATTCTTAATAGATAACCATCAACAAGCGCCGTCGTTCTGTATATCTGATTAAGACTTGCAAATGATTTTGTTCTAATATAGTTAAAGAATTCAACTATCTCTAATTTTTCTAATATGTTTATTACTAACTCTGAATCTTTAAGGTTATAATCTAACAATTTGTTTATATCATTTATCCACATATCATGCATTGTTTCTTTTTCGTGCTTGATTTTACCAGTACCCAATACTGCTTGTCCAGTGAATTCCAAAGAATATTTTTCTGCACGTCCCTGATTAGACATTTTTCTAAAATGCATATACGCAGCCATACCATCTAATATTATTCGCCCTCTAATATTAATTTCGTAGTCGTTGTCTGTATATTCGCTTTTACTACAGAAAACAGTATCCATAGGTGACATTCCACTATATCTTACTTTTAATTTTTTCATTCTGTTTATTATATAAGCAAGGTCAAATTGTACAACATTCCAACCAGTTATAATATCTGGGTCATTAATCTTAATGTATGAAATCATGCCTTCTAATAAACTCTCTTCTGTTTTAAATACTCTAGTGTGTGCATCAACTATAACTTCAGACTTACACTCCTTACTTACATACACATACTTTCTTTTGTTTCCAAAATTATCAACAAACGAACACGATATGATTGATTGGTCTGGGTCATCAACGTTTGGAAATACGTCTTTAGAGTCTGTTTCAATATCCAATGCTAATGTCTTAAGTTTGTAGATATCTTCTTCTCCTAACACATCTATTATGTATCGCTGTCCAATTGGTATATCTGCTTCATAATGTTCTTGAAATAAATCTCTAACATATCTAATTGCTTTAGATGTTGAAACGTATATTTTTTTCACTGGTTTTCCCAGTAGATTCACATATCCAGTTTCAACACTTGTAATTCTGTAGTCATCTGGAACGTATGCGTCTGCGTTTACATAGAAATATGGCTTAAAACCTCGAACAATTTCTTTCTTCTTTTTGCCAAGCTTATCTCTATAGAATCTGTGTAATTCTGTCTCGTTTTTTCCGTGTATAGTTTCTAATAAGAATGTCACTTTTTCACCTACTTTATTATTGTGTTACTTATACGATATTTTTATTCCTTTATATTCAATATGTAAATTATTTTTTTCAAAGTGAGCATAAAAATAAAATATTTTAAGATTTGTATCAAGACCTAACTTTCGTTTAATACAATTCTCATAACGTTTAAATCTGTTTATTTGCGACTCCATTTTTTTATGGCAACCATGAGAGTCTCTAACTTTGTTTTCACCAAGCAAAATAAAATCTTCAAAAATATATAAATCGTCAATTTCGCATAAGGTTCTAGACTTACTAGTTTTTATTTCAACATTGTGAAATTTATCAGTATAATAATTAAACATTGGACACTTATCTATCCATTCATCTAAACTCATATTTTGTTGCTGTTCATTCATAAAATAACATCTAACAATTTAATTTTTTCTTCACTAGATAACTCATCATCATTAACAATATCTTTAATTACTCTGACAAGCTTATCATAATAATGTATAAATTTGTTATTCATTTTTTGTATCTCTTCTCATCCATGTAACTAAAGTAACAATCTAAAAACTTACTACTATAACCTCTTAACATATATTCATTACTTTTACGTATCATATAAGAATCACTTCTAATATTATAATAGTATTCACTAAGGTCTTTTTGCATCTCATATCTAACAACAGCTGGTATATTTTTTCTCATTTTACATAATTATCAAATATTCTTTCTATACATTTTTCATAAACAAGTTTCATCTCATTATTCGTAATAGGTATATAGTTATTATTTAAGTATAGTAAGTCTCTAGTTGTATCAACTAAATTAAGATATGTCATGCTTAGAGTTGCACTATTAAATCCATACTCGTTTACTAAGTCTTCTAATACGCTATTAACATATTTCTCTGTTTTTCTGAAAGTTTTATCTAGTTTAATCATTTTTAATACTTCTTATCAAAACTGAATGTTAACGAGTAATACTTTCTATCATTATCAATTACTGTTTTCATACCACAATATATCTTGTAATTTCCAATAGATAATTTACTATAATCAGTCATAGCCGTTACCAATAATCTTTTATCTTCAGAGTTAATAACGAGTTCTGTACTAGTTGGAAAATCTTCACTCCAAAATTTATTAACTATTTTACCAATATCCATATTAGTCACCGTGCTTTACATTATTATACTTCTTATTTGGCTTAAATCCAATTTTTTGTCTTTCTGCATACGTATAAGTGTATCCGTCTTCTCCATTATAAAAAGAAATAGAGAAGTCTTGTCCTTGCAAGAAAGATATCTCATGGTTTATACTATCCAGTTGATGATATGCTTTAGTATACTCATTAATTGCATCTAAGCACTCTTTTTTTGCGTTTCTAACACCTAAATTAAATTCTGATTCAGTAACTTCTTCTAAATCAGTTAAATCTTCTTCAACTTTAGTATCTATTGCCATTTTATATCTTATATTTTCCATTAATTAAATAAAGAGCTTGAACACTTCTCAAATAAACAAGCATATTACTTTGCATCCAACTACTATATCCACCTTTATTATAATCTAGAACTAGATTAGTATTTGTTCCAATGGTATGCGCATCTCTAATACTTCCAGGTTCATGAGAGTGCGCTTTTACGCTTCTAGGTTCATTCTTTGCATAAGTATTCTTACTTCCTCTTGACCCATTAGTTCCCTTATGACCATGTTGTCCACATTCATATCTGCCTATTTTAACACTCTCTCCAGACTCAGTAAACTTTACGTTATCTGGAATCTCTATGAACTCATTAATTGCCAATTCTAATGGATTTTCACCATCAAATGTTCCTGTTAATATCTTACTAGCAAAATAAGCATTCTGAGAGTCTTGCATGAATCTACCTTCAGTTAAGTATCGTTTTAAAAAATCGTTATGATTACTGTCAATAATGTAAACTGTCGTGCCAAAATTTAAGTTTGAAATAATCTTTAATTCGTTGGCGCACATCTCAACTTCTTTTTCTAAACTATCTCTTCCTCTATTGTGTCGTTGAACTAAACTTATTAAATCATCTTTTTCATGATGATTAATACTGTGCCCATTAAAAAAGTCGTGTATAATTAATTTTTTCGGTTCATATTCTTGAACCATATTTTTGGAAGCTTGATATGCAACTAGATTATGGTCGCCTAAATGTAAGTCACCCCAAACCATACCTGGTAACGCAATTCTTATTGGTTGATTATTTTCATCATATAATATGCATAAATCAATCATTTTACCATTCTTCTGAAATGATAAAGTTCTTTGATAATATAATTGATTGTCAACAATATCTACTCGTATTGCTCCATATCTATGGTCTTCTCTAGCTATCTTATTAATTCTAAATCTCTCATCATATCTTGGGTCTGTTATAACTCCAGTTGTAGCCATTGTTTTTGAATGCTTACTCGTAAGAGTTGGAACAGTCATAAAATATTGTTTAGGACTACCAAAAATAAAAGAGGAATTTCCTTTAGCAAATGAATCTAATCCAGTGAAAGGTCGTATCTGATTTGGTCTAATCTTGTAATCAGAGATACGAATATTATCGTTAAGTTTTAAGCCACCGTCAAGAATCATATGTTGTTCTAATCCTCTAGGTAATGTTTGTTCTTTAACATCCATTCCTCTTAGCTTTATTACTTTTATGTCATCTATACTGTTTTGGTCTTGGTATGATAAAAGCGTGCTATAAACTTTCTTATTTAGATGTGCGTTTGATTGACATGCTGTTACTAGATGACTTTTTTTTATCATAGTTAATTGCCTCCAAGCCTAACTTTGTTCGTTGTCGATTGGTATACGCATACCATTTTGCGATATCAGCTTTCATAGACTCTAAATCAACTACATTTAGATTCTTTTCAAACTCAATTCTAGTCCAACCATAAAACGAACACACATCATCATAGAAAAAATCGAGTTTTGTATCAGTCTTAACAATCTTTGGATACTTAATCATGTGTGTTATACTATTACATAATGAAAGTTCATATATATAAATGTTTGCATTATTGCTATATATTCTTTTATTTATACGCTGACACATCTCTATATTTGATTCGTGTCCAGATAGCCATATTAATAGAGGAACTAGCATTTTCTCTGATATCTCTCTATGAGCCATCAAATCTCTAAATCCTTTTAGTATATTCATTTTACTTCTTCTCGCTAATAGTACAGTACTGTTTTTTATCTTTAATACGAAGATATGTACAATAGTCAGTTGGTATAAAATGTCTATAACACATAGTTTGTTCATTTCCAGTTCCGCCAATTACAGTATATGTAAATTTTCCATCTTCTCTTAAGCATAGTGGTCTTGCTGCATCGTTTGCTATTTTTTCTAAGTCATTATCTTCCATATTATAACCTCTTATAAATGTTTTTGTCGTGTATCTTCTTTCCAATTAGGATTTTCAAAGATATAATATATCGTATTGCCTGAAAACAATTTAGGAATATATATCAGTAATTCGTCTTTGATTTCGTCAAAGTCCACAATCTTATATCTTTTTTCTTGTTTAACAACTTCAGCTCTACGACCATTCTTACTAGACAATCCCACTTTGGGATGATGTAAAACTTTTCCTGTAAGTAATTTTATAGTAGTTTTGTCATCAGATGATAGTGAATTTATCCAACCAGTCCAGTATGCAGGATTGTGTATTTCTTTAAGTCTTAATCCTTTTTCTTTCATCCAATTAGTTAATTTAATGGTTGGAACATCAGTTTCCTTTGTTATCTCTATTTTTGTCATGCCTATCTTGTCGTTAACAGGAGTATATTTTCCCATTACATTTATAGCTTCTATGTATTTTTTATTTTTTATTTCTAACATACTATTCAATGCAAGTTTTTGTCCAAGACCGCATCCTCTATATTTAGGACTAATTATATTTCTAGAACGTCTTATAAACAATCTATTTATTTCAGAAACTGTTTCTTTATTCATAGTAGAATATTTACCATCAAAAAATATATTTCTACCTTTAGTTTGTAAAAATGTAGGAGAATATACAGCAACTCCAACTATTTCTTTTCCATATCTTGCTCTAAATATTTTTGTATACGGGAATTTCTTTGATGTATTTTTATAATGATATTTTTTTAGTTTAACATAATCTAACATTGTTCCTTCTTCTATAATGACATCATCGTAAAAACTTATTGTTTTTTTATCATAATCTTTATAGGTTACCGTAACATCGTCCATAAAGTTCTTTCTTACTACTATAGACGAATTTAAGTCTTCTATTAAATCATCGTGTGTTGTTGACACAAACAATGTAATATCGTGTTTTCTACACATCTTTTGAAGATTATAAGATATTACTTTTGCAGTTATTCTATCTAAATTTGCTGAGAATTCATCAATGAACAAGTATTTAGGTTTATTAGATAACATTTTAGCCAATTTATATCTATATTTTTGTCCGTCACTCAATTCTTTGAACTTTCTTAAAAAAATAAAGGCGTCGTTTAATCCCATTGCTGACAAATAATAAATAGATTCTTCTGCAGAATTTCCTATATTGTCTACAACAATTTCTTCTTTGTTAAAAATACATTCGTCTAAATCAGAAGTTGCATCACTTTCTTTTGAATCAATATACGCTTTTATGTATTTTAATAATGTAGTTTTTCCACCACCGCTATCTCCAGTTATATACATCACATCTCCTTTACTAAAACCAATACGAAAATCTTTAAATATTACGAATTTCTTTTTTTCACTTACTCCTAATCCAAATGCTGTAGATATTTCTAACATTCTTGGAGTTAATTCTATAGTAGTGTCATATTCTACATTAATATTTAATACGTGTTCTTTATCTAATTTCATATAGTTATCAATCATTTTTTATTACCTCATATTTAAAATCCAAATCCGTCATTAAAATATCTCACCAATATTTCTCGAGATTTGAATTATCATCTAAGTTCACGGAGGTGTCTTGATGAATGTGTGCTTACTTTAATTCTCAATATCTATACAGAAGTTGCCATCCATTGCAGAATTAACTTTTATTTCTACTGTTACTCCACCACCAACCTCAATGTATATATATCCTCTGTAGTCTGCGGCTCTTCTAACTTCATACCACAATTCAGACATTAATATTTTTTTATAGAACTGAGGACTAACTATTAATGAATTAACAATATGGTCGGCTTCTACTAATCTATGAACATAATTGTAAATATCTTTAAAGTTATTGCTATCTACTTTTTGTCCATTACATCGTTGCATTATCATTTGTATGTTACCTCACAGTGGTCTGTGTCGCAAAACTTCTCAGTTACTTCATGTGTGTCTTTCTTAATCTTTTTAACTTTCTTTAATTCAGACATCATCTTTTCATACTCTTCTTTTGTAATAGGTATGTAAGGCGCTTGTTTGTAACCGTGGTCTTTTTTAGGTAAGAAAGAAACTCCTTTTAGTCTGGTCTCATACAATTCTAAAGCTTTTCCAATGTCCTTAGCTTCACTCTCATCAAATGAAATAGTTACACTAACTTGGTTGTCAGCCCAATACTCCTGTATTTGTGCTGTGTTTTCTAATTGCTCCCACATGGTTACAGTCTTAACATCTCTATCAAAGTATTTTTCCTTAACTGGAAAACTAACTACAAGTGTAGTTGGCGAATACGCGTCTTGTTCTATTTTATATCCAGCATCTGTTAAATGTTTTAGCAAACTGCTGTCACTCTGGAATCTAACATTTCTAATATAATATTCTGCTATTGGATAATGTATTCCTGGTGTGACGCCTGATAATAAACTTACTGTATTATGAGTTACTATTCCATTATCTAATTGATAACTATGCGTATCTTCTACTTCTATATCTACTGTAAAGTTCTCACTTTCTTCTTTATTTATTAATTTCATTTTTTCCTCCTATTCCATAAGAATGATTTAACAACGATTTATAATGGTTTATCTTCTGTTCTTTTTTTCTCTATTATACCAATAGTACAATGTTGAGCACCGCCATGAGCAAAAACACATAATTCTTTTAATTCAAAACTTCTAACTTTACCCATAAAAGTACTATGATAACCAAAACTAATAATAGTTCCGTTTTTATTTAATACTCTTTCAATATTATCAGCTATTTGTTTAAATTTACTACTATAATTACCACCATACATTTCCATAGCTTTTCTTAAAGCGTAAGGAGGGTCTAAAATAATAGTGTCAAATTTATGTCCTTTCCATTCTTTAATAAAATCAAGAGCATCTTTATTATAATCTGCAATTGCATCAGTGTTTAAATCATTTCTTATTTCATCGAGATTAAGTTTAGTTGTTCCAGCAAAAAGATTTAATACTTTACCTTTACTTCTTTCTTCAACCCACGATTTAATCTTCGGACTTTGAAATGTGTATCTTCTTAAATTCGTATGTACTAACGTTAGTTCTGTCATTTTTTATCTCCCATTCTATAAGAATGATGTAACAAAGATTTATAATCTATCTTGTGATAATCTTTGTTTTGCTATTTCACAGTATTCTTCTTCTAATTCCATTAATATGAAATTTCTTTTAAGATTTTTACAAGCTACTCCTGTTGTACCACTTCCAGCACAGTTATCTAAAACTAAATCACCTTTGTTAGTATATGTTTTAATTAAATACTCGAATAGTGCTACTGGTTTCTGCGTTGGATGTAATCCTTTTTCAGTTTTAAATTCTAATATATTATTGGGATAATTAGTATATTCTTGAACATATGATTTTCCATCATTTTTATTTATACCCATATTACCATTTACTGATTTCGTTGTTCTTTTTTTCATAGTTATTTTTTTACCAAGATATTTTAATTCTTGTGGATTATATGTTGGTAATTTCTTATAAAATACAAGTATATCTTCACATTTTTTTGTAGGCATCTTTTTAGCGTTCATAAATCCAGAACCTCTTTCTTTAATCCATTTCCAATCATACCTGTAATCTTTAATATTACTCATTCTTAATTTACTACTAAATGGTTCACTTCCAAATAAAACTATAGCGCCGTTATCTTTAATTATTCTGTTATATTGTTTCCATAATTTATCAAAAAGAATAATCACATCCCATTTACAAGCAGTAGTTCCATAAGGTAAATCACATAAAATCATATCTACAGATTTATCTGGTATTTCTTTCATAAGTTCAAGGCAATCTCCTTGATGTATTTTATTAATTTCCATTTTATTTCCTCTGTTTTTAGTCGTGTTTCTTGCATTATATGCGGTGTATATGGTACTTTCCCATATTGTATTTTTCCATGCGTAGACATATATGGTATATTTCCAAATTCTTTTATGAATTTACTACATTGTTCACAATATTTATATTTTGCATTTGTAATACTTCCGCATCTTTCACATCTACCTTTCTTTTTAAGATGTTTTAAATAAGCAAATTTCCTACTAATTTTATATTTCATTGACCGTGACATTATTCTGACCACATTCTTAACCAAGGACAGTTATCTGCAAACCGTTCATTATAATCATCGAATATACAATCAGTATTTTCTCCAATCATATTTTTTAAATGAAAAATTACTTTATTAATGTCCATTACTTCATCAAAATTTTGTTTTTGATATTCTATTTTTGAAATTTTAATTAATGTATTTATTGTATGTTTCATTTTATTTAATTGCCTTTCTATTCTACCGATTCTAAATTATTTTCTTTAAGTTTTTTATATTCTTTTTTGGTTATGTTTATTGTTTCTTCCATTTTTATTACCCCATCATGGCGAAGTATGTAAAATCTTCACCACAAATTTTGACTGTTATTTTT
>Ga0075125_10001749_pt1 | contig 10580 bp, 14 predicted proteins | sample AntAceMetag02UKN_FD_69810 | JGI IMG/M metagenome (GOLD analysis project Ga0075125, IMG submission 69810) | Saline lake microbial communities from Ace Lake, Antarctica - Antarctic Ace Lake Metagenome 02UKN | ecosystem: Environmental > Aquatic > Non-marine Saline and Alkaline > Saline | place...
TATTAACGGCGGTGTGTTTCAGTCTAATTTTTCTTATATAAATATAACTAATAATAATGTAGGTGTAGCTTTATGAGTATACATTATGAAATATTTGGTTTTTCTAAAAATCCATCACTTGAAAATATTGGAAGTGCTGATCATAAATTCAATGCTAAAAATAAAAGAGAAGTTGTAGGATTAGTTAAAACTATGATAGATAATTTTGATGTAGAATATATAGCAATTTTCAGGAAAGATAAATAATGATACTCAAAGGATCATATAAAGGTGATGAATGTCATATCACAAAATCAAAAACAAATTTAATAATACAAATAAATACAGATCGCACAGGAAGTATCTTTAAACTTCCATTATGCAAATTACGAGAGATACTGACTTAGAATAAGTCAAACATAAAAATAAAGTGCGCACTTTACACTTAGCGAAAGCTGGAGAGAAAGATGGCACATAAATACGAAACAGGATACTTGAAAGTTATATCTGATAAAAAGATATTATTATTAGAGAAATTCATAAATGAAAGAACACCCGCAAATCATAGAATATTTTTCTATATAATGCGAGATCTAGGCATTAGACCTAGTGAGGCATTATCACTTAAAGTAGGCGATTTTAATTTTGATAGTAATACTGTAATGGTAGAAGCAACCAAACAAAGTAAAACTATAATTAGAATGTTACCTGCGAAATTAAAACAAAGAATGATATTACATATTAATAGATATTATAATATTATAAAGAAATGTAAAGGTTATATTTGTTTTGCGTATGGTCATGGTGTAACATTATATCATTTAAAATATAATACTATCCATAAAGATTTTTACGATTTCAGAAAACATATTAATGAAAAACCTTTCTATGATAAACCTAAGAAACGAATGTATAATACTACGCCACATACTTTAAGGGCTGTTTTTATTACCAATCTAAATAAGAAGATCAAAGCCAAATTTCCTGATGTAGAGAGTGCAAGAATAGTTCAGGATGAAATAGGACATAAAGATGTAGCTACAACTATGAGATATATTAGATGTAGTAATAGAAGAGAAATTTTAGAGTGTGTTTTGAATTAAAAAAATAAAAAAAAGGAAGAACTATTTATCTTCTCCATAAGTAAGTAGTCAGAATACCTAATATTACCGCTGCAACAACTATAGTAGCTATTGTTGGCATCTTACTTGGAATCTTTCCAACTCCTTCAATAGCACTAGCAGTAGCATTATATTCAGCACTATCAGAAGTCATATCTCCCTGAACATCGCCCATTACTTGTAGACCATACGCAAGACCAATACCTAAAACTACGAATGTCATTCCAATTCCTAGTAATTCATTGATACCAAACTTTGCAATTTCTCTAATTTCAATAGCATTTTTCATAAAAATCATCTCCGCAACCATGTGCATATATGTTTTTAATTAATACATATATATTAATTATGGGACATATATCCTATATAGGATATAGAAAAATATATATACTTATTATATACTAAATAATAAGTATATGTATATAGGTGCAAGAGATGAGGATATTAGAAGATCACAATTACTATATACACTAAGATCAAAGAACATTAATATAAACGATTTATCATCACCACAAGCCCAAGCAATATTACACAAATCAGGATTTTCTGCAAGAGATATACAACCACATATACCTAAACATTCTTCAGGACATACTCAATCTAATGTAGAAGTTAAATATACTAAATCTAATGGAACTAAAGTTTATGGAATAACTGATAAATTAGTAACAGCACCAAAAGGATCAACACCAAATAAAAACGCTAAAGTTGATTATTCTAAAGTAGGAACAGATGTTACAAAAGCAGATTTAAAGCAATTAAGAACAGAAGATAAAAACAGAAGAGTTATAGATACTACAACAACACAAAAAAGAATAGATGTTTTTAGAGAAGTATATACACAAGACCAAGAAAGAGATGATGTAAAATATATAAAATATCAACAACGACTATCAAAAAGAAAAACAGAACTACTTGAAAGACCTAGAGCAAAAGCTATATCTGATATTTTTAAACAACAAGGTAAAGATTTGAAGGTAGACTTGGATAAAGGATTATATTATACAGAAACAGGAAACAGTATTACATATCTTTCTGAAACAGATGTTAAAGCAACAATTCCAAAAAGTGCAACAATTTATCCTAAATTTATTAAACAAAAAAAAGAAAGCATCATGATTACACCTATATCATCTGATAAAGAAGCTAATAATATGAGTTTCTTGGGTTCTGCAAATAAAAAAGTTTCACAATATACAACAGAAAAAATCATACCATCTAAACAAATAATAATGGGAATACAAAAAAATAAATATAAAGAATTACAAAATAAAGAAATATCTAAAGGATCCTTTCCAAAATTTTCAGATATCTATAATTCTCTAAATCCTAAAGGTAGAGGAAAATATAGACCTGATATGGTTTCTGCAGTAAAACAAGGTAAAACATTTGAAGAATATATTAAAGGGAGCGGTAGACTAGGGAGAGATATGGCTTATCATGATGCAATAAGAAATAAACCATTAACTACTGCAGGAAAAGTTGGAATAGGAGCAGCAGTTGGATTTGGATCAACTGCATTAGCATCAACAAGCGTTATTGCAGCAACATCAATTCAAACAGGAGGATTAGTATTAGGAGGAGCTTATGTTGTATCTAAAGGTTATGAGTATAAAAATGCACCAACCAGATACGATCAAGGCTTTTCTGCAGGAAAAACAACTATAGATTTTGCTGCATTAGGAATAGGAGCAAGAGTAGGTAGTCAATTAGCATTAAGTGGTGGTTTTATTCCACAACCAAGTGCATTACCAAAACCAAGTATACAAAAATCAGAAATAACAACATCAGGGAAAATTCCAGAAACTATTGTAACTGCAAGAAGTTTTGGTATAAAAAACGATGCATCAGGATCATATAGAAATATTATAGGATATAAAAAAGGTTTTTCTTCTAAGGTAACTAAAATTGTAAATGGTAAAGAAATACCTATATTAAATACAAAATCATTACCATTTAGAACTCCAAATCAAAAATCGAGTTTAATATTTGGTAATAAGTTTTCTGTTAATACCGCTACATTACCAGAAGGAACAATGAGTGTAGGAGATGGTTTTAGTAGAGTATATTTAGAAAATGTATTAAAAACAGGAGCAGGAACTAGAGCAAGTGCTAAATATATTTCTACTCCTAAAAATCCATTAATAAAAGAATTAGCATCAGATGAAGCATTAAAGTATAGATCAATAATGAAAGAAGTTAGATCAGGTATAAGAGTAAAAAGTAAATTATATCCTGAAAGCGTTGATGCTAAAGTATATAAGATAAATAATGGTAAAAAAATATTAATAAAAGATACAACAGAACTACCATTCAATACTAAAATAGCAGGTAAAATTATTAGACACAAACAACCATTATCATATAAAACAAGAAAAGGATTTGACTATACTATTAAACAACTAGATTCCAAAAGAACATTTTTGGGAAAGAAAGCAGTTTTAAAATACGGATCACCAACTCAAGAGATACAAATCAGACCAAAACACAGAGGATCATCATATAATGAGATAGGAGATGTTGATGCATTTATATTTAAGTCTCAAAATTCTGCAGGAAAATTTGCAACTAAACACGCTAATGTCTTAACTAAAAAATATTCAGATTATGCATTTGTTTCTCCTGATCAGCCAACATTAGTTCAAACTAATATAGGAGGTAAAACTCATAAAGTAGATTTACATACATTATCAGGATCAGGTGCTAGTGGCCAAGAAGCTCCAGAAAGTTTTTTCGGAATAAGATTTGAACAAAAACCAATCAAAGTTAAATCAGGATTTCTAAGAAGTGGAAAAGATATGGCATTAAGTGAAAGTAGGATGAGGAGTGCAGCTTCAATATTAACTCCCCATGTAAGACAAGGGAAAGTTTATTTTGCTCCAGAATCACATAGAGCAAAAGATATAGTAAGATTTTTTCCTCAATCAAAAGAATTAGCATCATTAAAAGGTAAAAGTTTTAGTAACATAGATAAGATTAAATCATTATATCCTAATGAGGTGTTTAAATCTAATACTTTAAATGTTAAATCTCCATCTCCATCTTATAATATAAATCCATCAACTAACATAGTTAGTCCTAGCTTATTTTCAATATCATCTAGTCATTCACCAAACTTTTCACCAAGCACAAATCTTTCTCCTTCACCTTTACCAAGCTTTTCTCCTTCACCAAGTCTTTCTCCTTCACCTTCACCAAGCTTTTCTCCTTCACCAAGTCTTTCACCTTCACCAAGTCTTTCACCTTCACCAAGTCTTTCTCCTTCACCAAGTCTTTCACCTTCACCAAGTCTTTCACCTTCACCAAGTCTTTCACCTTCACCAAGCTTTTCTCCTTCACCAAGCTTTTCTCCTTCACCTTATATACCACCACCACCTCCACTTGCAGCTCTAAATATATTTAGAGGATTTAAACAACAGAAAACTAAAACATTCAAAAAAAAGAAACTAAAACAAAAAAACAAATACACGCCAACTTTATTTGCAGTGGTTGGTAATATTAAATCTACACAAAAAAATAAAAAGATATTTACAGGATTAGAAATCAGAGGTTTATGATAATGGATAGAGAACAACAATCAATGACACAAATAGCATCAACAAATGCAGGATATATAGATAATAGTAGTTTTATGATGATGCGAGTTAATACAGCAGCATTAATAGATGATATTAAAAATTTTTTAGGATCAAGAGAGAATATAATAATATATAATAAAGAAGGGAGACCACACGAAGAATCACGACAAGTTGGAGTTTCACTTGCAAATCCAGAAGGTATATTAAAATTATGTAATATTGTTAGAATGACAATCAACCAACACACAGCACAAGGAAATCTAAAACCTGATCATTACTGGGATCTACTTGAAAGAGCAAGAGTTGAAATCGCAGAAACAATAGTAAGAAAATGTTATGATTGGGAAATACATGATAGTGATATTAACACAGTTATAGATGAGATATTGAGATTAGTAGAATTATTCTTGACTAGACCTGTAGACAATAAAGAAAGGGATAGCTACGGACAACAGTTTGCAAGTAGGGAAATTATACAAAGCCAACAACCAAGAGGCGCTTTAAGTGGTTTTGCATCAGGTGTTGGAAGATGAAAAAAATATTCTATATACTAATTCTATTATTATTATCAGCTTCCGTTATAGGAATCAAACCACTAACAGAAGTTAATACAGGAGATGTAGGTTTAGAAATTAAATACCCTAAATTTGAAACACTTAAAAAAGCACAAGATTATGATTTTGAATTCCATGTTTATAATCTAAGTAATGGATTAGCAATGAATGAAGGAGTAACTTGTTATTTTCATCTTTATAATAAACTAGGTCATCACATCGCAGAACTAGAACAAAGCACACCTTCACATATGTATGATTATGGTTTTGATATAGATGGAAATAATTTTACTAATGTAGGTCAATACTATTATAATATATATTGTAATTCTTCAACACTTGGTGGGTTTGCAAGTTCACAGTTTGAAGTCACACACTACGGAATTTCTAATGATCATATAGGTTTTAATATAATAGCTATGATAATCGCTATGTGTTTTATGTCATTCATATTTTTATATTTCGCATTCAATCTAAACGAAGAACATTTTATACTAAAACTATTCTTGGTTTTCTTTTCAATGATTACATTAATGGGATTAGCAAAAGTAATCTTTCAACCTTACGGAGGTATGAATTTACTATTAACTATACCACAGTTTTTCTTTTACATATTCGCACTTTACTTTATAGTTTATATTTTTTACCACTGGGCAAAAAAGACAGAAGCTTGGGCAAAGGTGTTTAAGAGATGACTAAAAAATTAGATAGGCTTTGGTGTAATCCAAAGTTTAAAAAATTTGTATATTCAAAGAAAGCAGACAACCCAGACAAAGACATATTAACAATACTTGATGATATAGCAGATGATAACGAATATAAGAAAAAGAGGAAAAATGGGAATTTTTGGGGAAAAATCTAAAAGAGGAAACAGTCCTTTAGAACTGATCACAATCATTCTAATCATAACAGCGTTAGCTATAGGAAGTATATTTGCTATGAAAGTATTTGATGATGTAAATACAGATATACAAGCAGATGATTCTATGGGAGCTGATGCAAAAGCAATATCAAGTAGTCTTTATTTAAAATATCCTAGCACATTAGATTCTGCCATTATGATGGCGTTTGTTTTATTCATCATATTTGTAATTATATCTGTATTTATGTTAGATACACATCCTGTTTTCTTTGTTGTTAGTGTAATAATTCTAATTGCAGTTTTCATTGTAACTATGTTGATTGCCAATGTTTATGATGATGTAATGTTAGATGAAGATTTTAGCCCTTACGCTAGTCAATTTGTATACACAGGATGGATTATGAGTCATATATTAGAACTATCAGTAGCAATAGGTTTTATTGTATTGATTGTATTATTTATTAAATTTAGAGGGTAACATGAAAAAATATATATTATTCGGACTTGTATTAATTCTTTTGACTAGTTTTGCTAGTGCTGATTTGACTACTGATAATCAAATGTATTGGTCATTTGATGATTCAAACGCTATTGATTCATCAATAAATGGAAATAATGGAACAATAGATGGTGCAACATATACAGCTTCTGGATTAATTAATGGTGCTTATTCTTTTGATGGAACTAACGATAAAATAACAATACTAGAGCCTTCAACCTCTTCATCAGGTACAATAAATGTATGGTTTTACGAGGACAGTTATATATCAAGTGCTACATTGTTAGATTATAGAATAGGTGCAAGTTTAAGTGGCTACATTGAAGCCGTAAGTGTATCGGCAGGAACATTCAGAATATATACAAATGGTGGAACATTAACTTTTACTGAAACGTATACTACTGGAACATGGACTATGCTTACTTTAACACAAACAGGAAGTAGTATTAAAGGATATTTAAATGGAATATACGCAGGAACAATGGCTTCAAGTAATTGGCTTGATGATACGACAGGTGGAACATTTAATTTAGGTACAAATGGTTATTATGCTGGTGGTACTACTTATCATTTTAATGGTAAAACTGATGAAGTTGGTATTTGGGATCGTGCTTTAAATATAACTGAAATATTAGAATTATATAACTCAAATATAGGATATAATCCATACGAAACAATACCACCAACACCTGACACAATAAATATAACAGATATAAAACCTATTAACAATACATATTTAACAACAATAAATACAGATCTAAACACAACAATAAAATCTAAATATGATTTTACAGTTAAATTATATATAGATTCAACATTAAACGAAACATCAATACAAACAGCAGGAACAAAAACTATCAACTTTAATAAAGATGTAACACGAGGAAGTCATACTTATTATTTTTATACATTTCAAACAAACGATACAACACAGAATGAAACATCATCAACCAATACATTTATAGTAGATACAGTATATCCAACAGAAGTAAATAATATTAATAATTCTAATTTTACAAATACAATAAATTATAATTTAACATTAACAGATAGTAACTTAGATTATTTTATGATCAATGATTCATGCGGATTTAATTTTCATAATGATTCAATGATTAATCCTTACAATTATTTATCAAAACAAGATATAAAAAGTTGTTCACTTGGCGAACAACAAACAAATATAACAGTTTGTGATCTTGGTGGGTTATGTATAGATAAAGTTTTTATATGGCATAATAAAGCAAGAGTAAATATAACTGCAAAAAACATTATATCAGGGAGTGTATTAAATACATTTTCAATATATGTTGATGGAATTTTAGATGGATCTACAACAAACGGATATTATCATATAGATAATTTAGATGATAATGTAAAATACAACATAAAGATAAATTATACTAATTTTCAAATATTAAGTTTTAACTACACAGTAAACACAAGCTATTATGATTACCAGTTCAAACTATACGAAGCACAATCTTTTAATTTTACATTCAAAGATGAAAAGACAAACGAAATATTATCAGGTGTTGATATTAGTATAGAATTTATTAGCCCAACATCTGTATATAATTATACAACAAATACAGGATTGTTTTATGTTTCTTTATTAACCCCTGAAGATTATGCTATTAGATACTTTGCTGATGGTTATGGAAGAAAGAGACACAAATATTATACATTAACAACGCAATCACATACTAACATGGTTTTATATTTAATAAACTCATCTGAAACAGTAACCGCAACAGTATATAATGAATTAACATTAGATAAAGTTCCTAGTGCTATAGTATACCTTCAAAGATATTTTCATGATGAAAATGTTTATAGAACTGTTGCAGAATATCAAACGGATGTTTCAGGTGTTGCATATTTTGATGTAGAAACACAAACAGAATATTATAAATGGTTAGTTGATTATCCATGGCAAACTAGAAAATTAGAAACTGATGAGGAATATATAGAAGGAACTACTATTAATCTATATATATCAACTACTGATACTGTTGGTGAAGCGTATTATAATGAAGAAAGTATACAATATTCTTTAAGTTATATAGAAGCTTCTAATGAATTCGGAGTGACATATACTGACGCATCATTGATTGCATCTGAATATTGTTTATATATAATAAAATATGGTAGATACCATAAAGAAATAGTCAATAGCACTTGTAGTAGTAGTAGTTCTGCAACTATAAATATTGGTGGGATGGATGAAAATATTACATACTATGCTTTATTTACTGCTGATATAGATGGTGATGTTAGAAATATCGCAACAGCTTTTGTTGAGATAGGTGAAGATAAACTTAATTCAGGAGCTTATGGTGTTTTCCTTACTTTGATATTAGTATTAATATTAGTCTTTGTATCACAGTTACATATATTTTCTTTAATATTAGGCACAAGTGGTTTATTGTTTGCAAAGTTGATAGGTATATTAAATTTAGGATGGGGATATATAATAAGTGTATTCATAGCGTCAATAATATTAGCAATAATGATAGAAATGAGAAAATGAAAGCTAAATATAATTTTACGATAACTGGATTTTTACTTGCATTAATTTTAATTTCAATGTTTGCAGGTGTTTTCGCTTCTTTCATGACAAACATGAATGCGGAATATGGTTTAGTTGGTGAGAATAGTTTTGAGAAGTATGATGCAACAGAAGAGATCATGGCAAATACAGAAGATGTTAGAGATGCTACTGATATATCTCAAGATACAGGATTCATAGATATAATAGGTGCTTACTTCACTAGTGGTTATGCAGCACTAAAAACATCTATTGCAAGTATTGAGCTTGTTGATGATATGTTTAATGATGCAACTTCTGATGTAGATATAGTTGGTGTAGTCGATTTTATGAGTTATATATATATGATAATAATAATAGCATTATTTTCAGGTGTAATCATAGCAATACTAGTAAAGATGAGGATTTAAGATGGCGATATATGATACTTCATTCATGGATAATTCAACAAACTTATTAGATCTAGTTATAGGTATAGGAGAATCAACAGCAAATAATTTCTTATTTGGGAATCTAGTATTGTTTTCATTCTTCTTAATATTCTTAGTGTTATCATTTAAGCATAACTTCTTAGAAGTATTACTTATAGATTGTTTTTTATCTACAATAATTGCTATACTATTATTTGTATCAGGATTGATAGCTGCATCTACGATTATATATCCTTTTGTGTTATTCATAATTGTATTAATATTTTATTTGTTTAGTTAGAAATCAAACTTTAGTTTTGGGATTTTATTTCCCTCTTCTTTAAATTTATATAATGGTTTTCCCCAAATCATAGATTCTATATGGTGCTTAACTTCAAAATATTTCTTTCTCCTTTTGTATAATATCCAAGCAGAAATAAAAATACAGCTAAAGATATATCCAACTATACCATAAGCTCCAAGGTAATATAATACAATAAAGAATACTCCAAGATATATAGAGTTTTTAACCCATGAGCTAAAAGAACTTTTCTTATAGATTGTTTGAATTAAATTTATAGCACAAAGTATAATATATATTTGTAATATCTTTAATCTAAAATATCTAATAGCTAAAAAGAACAGAATAACATAGATCAATCCTGCAACAACCTTCACTGCTTCTTTCCTTATATCTATCATAGTTTAAGGTATACCTCTATTTGTAAAATCACATTTTCTAAAAATATCTAAAATGGCGAAAATAGAAATACAAACTAAACCAACTGCGATTGCATCTTCATTGTTAAAATCAGGTATACAATTAGAAAAGAATAAACTCAAAGTCTCTTCTTTGTTTAATCCTAATCTTTTCGATTCTAATTTCGCTTTTTCTAAACTAATCATTTTTTACCCCTGCTTAATTGTTGTGAGTTGCTCCGTAGTATGAAAGTGTCATACATTTAAGTAGATTCATGTGACATTTTAATACGAATTTCATTCATACACCTTCCTTTTTACTTCATG
>Ga0075125_10001751_pt1 | contig 10578 bp, 8 predicted proteins | sample AntAceMetag02UKN_FD_69810 | JGI IMG/M metagenome (GOLD analysis project Ga0075125, IMG submission 69810) | Saline lake microbial communities from Ace Lake, Antarctica - Antarctic Ace Lake Metagenome 02UKN | ecosystem: Environmental > Aquatic > Non-marine Saline and Alkaline > Saline | place...
CTAAAACGTGGTATTCGTGGTACGCACGTTTCAGTTTCACCAAAACATTTACAAAACTATGTAAATGAATTTGCCTTTAGATATAATCAAAGAGCAGAAACTATTCCGATGTTTGATCGTCTGATCCGTAACCTAGTGAAGCTCTCTTAATAAGATTGTCAAAATCTTCCTTATGTTCTGGGTTTTTATCCTTTGTGTCTATTTGACTATCAGTATATTTTTCAAATTTTTCTTTTACTTTATTTGTTTCCATAAGTTTCTTTTGTAATTCTTTATCTAATGCTAATAATTTACCTAAATGACTCTTATTGGGTTTTGGTATCTTTATACGAACTAACTCGCCAAAAGGTAAACTTGCTCGTGCAGAACTAAGAGAATAATTCATAATAACTCGCATATAACGAGGATTTTTCAAAATTGAAACAATATATGCTGGTGGATAATTCATATCTTTTACACGTATAACAACATAAGCAGGACTTACGAGAGAATTATCAAGATATTCAGGAACAACACCAATGCTTCCAATATTTACACGATAAGGATTGTAAGTGATGTCTCCAGACTTAACGAGTTTATATTTTTGTGTAAATTCACTTCCTTCCATGGAGTCTGCAAGAAATATCCCATTCTGAGAAACCTGCAATAGATTAAAAGTCTTATCAGGTTTTTCTTGTGGATCAATTTTTTCTGAGATTTCTTTTATTATTGATTCATTGAGGTATACAAGCTCACCTGAAACATCAGGTATATCTTCCATGTAATAGAATGGTCGCATATTCCAATTACCGCTATTTTTCATTTGCTCCCGAGATACTATATTTGCTTGTCCTTTTGTTATTTTTTTATCAGTGTACCCACTTAATAACGTTTTTAAATCACTACTTCCTTTTATGGGTTTTCTTCGTGTATTAAGCTCAAAGCCATCGTTAAAAATAACAAACTGGAAACAGTTTTTGAATTGTCCTCCTTTTTTGAAATAGATGATATTTGTTTTTGTTGGAGTGTACGGCATAAACACTCCACGAGGCAATGAAATGATAGATAATTCTTCTGCTTGTCTTGCTATAAGTTCTCGTGTTTGTCCTACAACACCACCCTCATATAAAAATGTTTCAGGTACAATAACCGCCGCACGACCACCAGGCTTTAGTGCCTGCCAAATATGTTGCATACATATTGCGTCTGCATTTTCAGCAGGAATAGGATATTTCCCACCATGTTCAGTTTTTTGAGAATACGGAATGTTTGCAAGAATTACCTCATATTCCTCATTTACAGGCTCTTCAAGCGTATCCATTTGTTTTATGTTTGTATGCCCATCACCAAATAAAATCATATTCATCTTTGCAATACGAGATGTTGATGTTATTTCTCGCCCATGAAGAGATTTCTTTTTAATAAAATTCATCACTTCTTCATTATCGGTGTTTGCTCGTACACTTAAATACTTAAAGGCTTCAAGTAAAAATCCTCCTGTACCACAAAACGGGTCGTATATTTTTTCTCCAAAGACTGGCTTAACAAGATTAACCATTGTACGAACAATATGACGAGGAGTAAAATATTCTCCTAAGTCCTTATTTCCATTTGTTACACTTTTAAGAAAGTATTCAAAGGCATCGCCTTTAACATCTGTATCAGTTGCAGTAAAGTTTATTGGGTCAATCATTTTAATAACATCTTCAAGAGTTGAGGCGTTTCTTATACCCAAAGGAGCACTAAAAATATCACCATATTCTTTCTGCATTTGTGCCCATACAGAGCCACTTACAAAATCAAATAAATCTTGCCCTTTTTTTTCAATAAAACTACTCCAACAATATCTTTTAGGGTGCAATCGTGCAGTTCCTTTATGTTCTTTCAGTTTTTCTGATTCATCAACAAGTTTCAAGAAAAGTATTTCAGCAAATGCAGAAAATCTTTCATATCCATCTCGCAACCCATCTTTTCTTAATTTTTTATTTATCTTCTTATAAATCTCAAGAAGTTGTTCTCTTGAGAAATTGATTCCTTTTGGAGTTGAGAGTATCTCAGCCCCCTCATGAATGAATCTGAGAGAAGATAATTGGTCTGTAAAATCTTGTAGTTCTTCTCCGTCTATTTTTAGAGGGCGACCTTGTTGGGTTAAATGCTTGGTAATTACAAAAGTATCATTAAATGCAAAAACTAAAGGAGCATTGATTGATTTTGCATATTTCTCACCTTGTTTTAGAGCGTCATCAAGTGCCTTTCCTGGTTTTTTTGCCTCAATAATTGCAATAGGATTATCTGTACCTGATTCGTATAAAACATAATCTGGTCTAGTTCCACCAAACTTTTTTGTTTGTTCCTTTGTCTTTGCTCTTTCTTGAAAAACATTACATTCAGGGTTTTTTTCATCAAAAATCCAACCTAAATTACGAAGTCGTAAATCTATTTCACTTCGTGTGTGTGCTTCAAGTGGATTATGTTTAGCCATGTATATATTCTATCTTTTTTCAAAAACCTTTGGTACATGTTGTTAGGGTATACACGCCTTCTTTATTAGAAGTTCCCTCTGCTGCAACATCATTACAAATATCTGATGTAACGTGGTATGTTACTTTATAAGTATGACCTCCTACTTTTTTGAACGTCTGTATCTATTATACTCCTTTATGCAACAAAAAACCAATCAAGTGACTAATTTTAAATGTTCAGTGATTGGTTTAATGTCTTTCATTAGGAAAGTCGTTATGTGTAATTATACTCTCATCAGAGCCAAGAGATTCGTTGTGTTTAATCAATTAAGACTATCACTATATCGATACCTCGAGATGTTTGTATTATACCACTTGTCAATGATAAAACAAACTGTTGATAACTTACCCTCTATTTGATTGAACTTGAATGTCGTTCTTTTGTAGAATAGCTACTATGATTTTTAGTAATGCACCTATTCCTATTAGAATAAGCCCAAGACTGCTGTCTAGTTTTGCTAATCCTGCTCCCATAAGTAGAGAACCTGCGTCTGAAATTGTTAGTTGGTTACCCATATAATTGTTTTAATTTAGCTTTTGTTAAAGGACCGAAATTTCCCCAAGGCGGATTGATATTATATCTTAATTGGAAAGCTTTACAAGCCGTCCTTGTGATGTTACCCCAGTTCTCGACCTCTGCTACATTCCCTGGGAACAAACCTTCGTATTTGAAACATTGTTGTGCTGACATTATAGATCCTGTAAAGAATGGTTTCCCTACATTATCAGCAATCGTTATACTCTGAAAAGTTTTAAGATAAGAAGCAAGGAAACATCTAGCTTTGAAATACTCTTCTGATATTAGTCTGTAACCATTGATTGCATATGCTAGACCCCAACTGTCTTGTATAACTAAATATTTCTTTCCATTTTTTAATATAAAATCTACAGCTGTAACTGAGTGTCCTGAAGTTGTTGGTTGTGGTAATGCTACTGGTATATCTGTCCATTCTGGATGACTAAATCTGAACCATACCATTACTCCTTTTTTTGTTGCTTGTATCGTAGATGCCACAGTCTCAAAATCTATAGGTAACTCTATTCTTTTAACAGTAAAAGGTTTAGCTAAGTCTTTGTAATAGCTTTTCAATTCTAATTGTGCGACTTCTAGTTCTCCCATGTCTTGTGATGGCATTATAGATTCGAATATGTCACCTAACTTTGGAAATATAGAATAGATGTCATTTGAATTACACCCTCCATAAGTTCCTCCTCTTTGTTTGTATGGAAATGCTGCAGAAAAATCTATAAATTCTCCATACTTCTGTTCGAATATAATTCCCATCTCAGTTGCAAGTGTTTGTGTGACACAAGTAGAACTACCATCTTGGTTTCTGATAGGGTATTTTACTCGGTATGACCTCTCTTCCCAGACTACTGGTGAAATAGAAGCACATACTTCTTCTAATTTAAAATTCTTATTCTTTTGTTCGGCTGTCTGATTGTCAACAGCTCCATTGTAATTATCTACCATTTGAATATTTGTTTAATTGATAATATAACACCTAGGCATACAGATATAAATACGACTATCGCTGTAGACCATTTAATTAGTAAGGTTGATGCTTTATAAGTATCTGCGATTGGTGAAAGAACTTCTAGCATTTTATCTAGTTTATCGTGGATTGCCTTGAAGTCTTTTTTGTTATCTTCAATGTGATCTTCCAATGCCTTGTTTTGTACTTTGTCTGTCTCGTTCATAATATTAAAATTAACCTCCTATCATAGTTATGTTAAGGTTTGCGTGTTCAACATCTATGTTAGTTGTGTTTGTTAAATTAGTAACATATAAACTAACCTGTTGATTAGCTGTTAGTGTAAGTATTGCTGTTCCAGCACTAGCTCCAATGTCATTTGAGTTTGCTATTGTTCTATGCGCTCTACCTATAACAGACGCAGTTCCGCCTATCATTATTCCTTGTTCACATTGAATTTGTGCGCTTGGAGAGTTCTGTGCGATTGACATAGTCCAATCTATTTTATAAGTTCCTGCTTTCGTTGCTACTATATAATGAGCTGAACCAAATGTGCAGATATTCATAACTCCTGTAATAAATGTATCTCCTATTTCTACTGGTGTTTCGTCTGTGATAGTTACTGCGATTGTTCCATTATTGTAAATATGTCCATAAGGGAGTCCAACTCCTGCACCTACAAAAGTTAAATCTCCAATTACTTCGTGTGCTGATACTTTTGCAACTGATAAGGTATTACTACCTAAATCTACATTACCAGTAGCTCCTGTGTATGGAACTTTTTCTCTGAATAAGTCATCTATCTGTCCTTGTAACCCCATAGCTAACTTTCTAAAGTCAGGCATATCAAGTATGTTTATGTTATGCTCAAAGAATAACTCAAAATCATTTTTGATCTCTTCTTTAAGTTTAACAACATCTAATGGGTCAGCATTTTTTAAGCTATCTATTCTATCTTGTATTGAGCCTAATTCTCCCATAATATACCTATCATCATACTCTACCCTCTCAGTTGTATGATTCTCCTTTATAACGGTCTCCTTGACGACTGTAGGCTCTCTGACGACTGTTTCCTTGACTATCTGGTTAGTTACTACAGGTTCTACAATATATCTCTTAGCAACATCCTCAGCTATAGCCGTTATGTTCTCTACTGTTGGTATATCTAACTTACCTATTCTATCTTCTTGCTCTCTAATCTGTTCATCAACACTAACTTTAGATGCTGGTGAGACCAATTCTTTTGCTGCCCTATATTCATTCAAATTAAATCCTAACTTTCCTAATATCTTTCCTCTTAATGTATCTCTCATTCTTTTGAATTCATCACCAAAGATATCCACTCCACGATAAAGAGCGTCGGCTTCTAATTCCTTATAAGCTTCCTTTAATATTCTCCCTGTTTTTTTGAATTCTTTATCGGTCATATTATTTTTTATATGTTGTTGAATTAATTCCAATAGCATTTAAGAATGTTTGTAATAACAAAAATTCTGTCTCTGGATTACTCTTATCTTCAATAAAGTTCTTTATTGTAATTGGAGAAATTAAATTCAAACCAGAACTAAGTAGTGTTGGTTTCTTAAAAGTGAAGTCTTTACCTCTCCATATATCTCTAAGCACTCCTAAAACTGGAGCTGCTTTACCTTCAAGAAATTGTTCTGCCATATCTAAAGCTGTAGTTTTACCAAAAGCACCGTCAGACAAATCTCTCCATTTTCCTTTTGCATCTTTATTCCAGAAACCTAAACCGTCGACTCCAAACAATCCTTCTTTATCTCCATGAAATGTTGGTAACAATCTAGCAAATAATCTGACTATTGATCTGTATGGACCAGTTATATTTATATAGGTTTTTTTACCAGTTTTAATTTGTCCCCAGTGTGCTCCACGAGGATCCATTTCGGCACTACCAGGATTCAGTGCATTTGCTAGTGTTTGAACAGCTACTACAGTTGCAGAAATTCCAAGAATATTATTGAATGCTCTTTTTAAAGCAACTGGATTCTGTCTCATTTTAGGATCGAAAAGGTGCATGGTTAAAGTATCAAAAGAACCCCTAAGTAATTTACCTGAGAATAGCAATACATTTATTTGTGGTGATATAGCCTCTGCCGGACCTAAACTCCCCCTACCTGTAATTGAGTTAACTATCTTACCGATACCTTCAAGAACTAATGGATCTGTAACATCTACTTTATTCTTTTTCAATAAAGCTAATTCTCTATCAAAGATATCAGCTCTTAATCTTAAGGCTCCAGCATTATATGTTTCAGAAGAAGCCTTAAATAATCTTCCGAGTAGTGGTATTTTTTCTGGAAATGAAGTTGGATAAGCTTCTTCAGTGTGTAAACCCACAGATAGTTTAGATTTCTTATATGCACCATTTATTGCGTTCGGTCTTGAAAAAATGTCTGCTTTAGTTGCAAGAGAAGGTTTATTTCCCTTTAGTGCACTCTTGATATCTCCCATTGATTTAATAAAGTTTTTAACCCATATGCTTGATGTTTTTGGATTTAGTAAAGTTGCCATTCCTTGATTACCCCATAATGAGTTGTCAATAGAAGCAACAATAGATTTTGATATACCACTGATATTTATAATAGGATGTTCTCTAATATCCTTCCACGTCAAATCTTTTGTTTCTGGCTTAAAACTATCAACAAAATCTTTAAATATAGCTAGAGACAAACCATATTCTGTTCTTGCCTGCAATTCTCCTTTTACATAATCACTGGTTTTTAATCCAGTTCCGTTATCAAATTTATCGAGTTTAGTTTTATATATTTCTACTTCTTTTGCCATATCTAATAACTGACCTCCTTCTTTTGTTGTAATATCTATTCCAAGTTTCTTTTCAATTAAATCATGCAGAAATCCCTGGGATTCCTTCTCACTAAGTAATTCAGTCATTCTACCTACCTTTGCAAGGACATCTCTTAGTATATCAGGTTTCATTCTTAGTATCTGCTTTGCCCAAGCTATCATAGCATTTTGCTGATTCTTAAACATTAACTTACTCTCAAATAAAGCGTTCACTTGTTTAGCGTTTTCAAGACCTAAAAACTCAAAGGTTGCACGTCTTTCTTTACTAGACATACTAGAAAGTTTCTTCGGAGTTACCTCTCCAGATTTAAGTTTAACTTTTAATGCGTCAGCCGCAAATTTTGGTAGACAGAATGCCATATATTTAACAAATTGGTATATTACTAATAAAATCGTTCCATGCTTCGACTGTGATTTCCTTAACTTTCTCTGCTTTAGATGCCTCTTCTTTAACTGCTTTTTCGATAGTCTTTCCTTTCATATTTTTCTCAGCAATAATTTCTTTGGATAATCTGATTGATTTGAGTCCTGCCAGTGGATCGCCAGTTATATCATCTATAAAATCTAAAGCTTTTAAAGAACGTCCAGTCTCTTTACCTATTCTAGATAAGTCAGTTGCTAGTTCTGTCATTAATGAAATGTCATTTTCTGCACGAGCTTTTTTATATAATTCGGTATAAATAGTTTGAGGTCTGACAGCTTCTGTGGTAATTTCTGTTCTAACCGCTTCTTTAGCAAACTCTATGTTGGTCTTTATTAGATCCTGAGCCTTAGTAGCCTCTTCAGTCATTTTCATTCTATCTATATCAGTTCGAATCAAATCTTCAGTCGGAATTTCTTTACCCATCCTTGAAGCTTCTTGTTGTGCTTTGAATGATGTTTGGCTGATATCTTCTGGAGTAGCTGCTTTTTCTTTATTAAATTGTTCAAAGGCACTAGGTTTCTGAGCCTCTGTCGGTTCAACGGATGTTTTTTTAACTTCGGTTTCTATTTTTAATGCTTCAGTTTTTACCTCCTTAACTATTTCATTAGCTATTTCTGGAGTTATTTCTTCTTTAGTGTTTTTAGTTTCCTTTACTTTCTTCATCATTAAATGTCCTATTAGTATCTGTGCTGCAAAAGCACCAGCTTCCTCTACTGGTTGTTTAAGTATGTCTTTTGATTTTTGTGCAAGAATCTTATCTGGAGTTCTATCTATAGCTTCTCCAAATAAATAAGCTCCACCTTCTCCTAACTTTCCGAATGTATATTCAAAAAGGTCTGCGACTGGTTTTGCCCCTGGTATCTTTTGACCAGTTTTAATCACTGAAGTAATAGGTGAGAACAAAACACCACCTACACCTAAACCAATATTGATTAGATTTGCAAAATCTTGAGCTATACTTCCTCTCCCCGTTTTAAGGTCTGATATTATATTTTCAGTTGCTTCTTGTGCTTTCTTAAATGGTTCTTCTACTGCATTAGCTATTATACCTCCTACTTTTTTTGCTGATCTAACTGGATGTAAGACACCTTCACCAAAAGGAATAACAGTATCTGCTCCAGATGTTAATATTTTTTGTGCTTTCTTTGATGCGAGTTCTCCAAGAGTAGGTTCAACTACAGGTGGTGTATATGTTCCTCCTTTAGATTTTATGAACGTTGCAAAAGCACCTCCTGTATTGTCAACAGTTTTTGTTTGCCCTTGGATGGTTACAGACTGTTTTTTAAAGGCTTCAAATGCTCTCATAATATTTTATTTTAATAACCCTTTACCGAAATCCACTATGTTATCCCACCAGCTTTTCTTAGGTTCCTCAACTGGTGATTCTTTTTGTGGTAGTCCAGTCAATAGATGGTCTATATAGTCTCCAAAGCCATCAATATTATTTTTATAAGCTTCTTGACTTTCTTCATCCCAAACCATATTAGCAACATTAGCTAAACCCTGTTCAGTTGTTCCATAATTTACTTCAAGGAAGTCATATTTGTCCTGTGCTCTTTCAACGTCTGTTAGAGAAAGAACTTTATCTTTTGTCCCACTTCCTGAACCACCTACTACTCCGGCTCCTGATCTTGAAACTTTTGCTGCTGCTGTTTCTGGTGTATCTTTGGTTATATCTATACCAATGTTTGGATATTGAATTGAAAGGTCTCCGACATATTGTGCGTCTGCTCTTGCCTCCTCGTGTTCCATAACAGCAAAGTCTGTTGCTCTATTAAGCGCATCTTTGTATTTAGAATCTAAACGGTCTATAGAGTCTTGGTTTATAGTATAAAACATTGTGAATGCGTCTACTTTTGCTTTCTTGTCTGCTGTCATATCGTCAACGGCTTGGTTAACATACTTCTGTGCTTCTGCAAAGTTTCCCTGTAGTGCTTGTAGTGTTGATGCCTTCGCATTTATATTTGCTGATTTTTGATTTAATACTGGTGCTGCATTTCTAGTTATCTGTGCAGTCTGATTATTTATAAAATTCATTGAGCCCATTACATCCTGTGTCTTTGCTATCTGTGCATCTCTTGCTGCCACAGCTGCATTAAAATCTTCTGTTAGGCTACCTATTTCTGCTATACCTGCTTTTTGTTTATCAAAATATTCTCTTGGATTATATCCAATGTCTTCATAAGCGCCTGCTCTTACTTCTCCTGCTGATGGTTGTTTGTTTAACCAATCGAACATACCTGTTGTAGAAGCTGTTTGTGTTGCTACCAAAGCATCTGAATCTTTTTTGTCTTGTGCTGCTTGTGCGTCAGCTGCCATTCTAGCATCTATATTAGCTGCTACCCCTGCTGTTGCTGCAACTGCTGGTGCAACGTTTCCTGAGGATACTGATGTCTGTGGAATTTGTGCTGAAGAAGTCTGATTTATATTTGCTACATTTGTTGGTGCTGTTGCTGTTGAAAGAGAGTAAAGTGGTACTCCACTTCCTGATGAATATCCAACGATAGGTCCACCACTATTAGTTGTTGTAGTAGTGTTTGGGTCAGTTGCTGTTCCTGTTCCAACAGAATAACCAGCTGGTTGTATAGGAGCTGAATTACCTGAACTTAAATTTGTATTTAAAGGAGTATTAGACTCAGATTGTGTCTGCGTTGTCTTACCTGTTATTGGATCATATTTTGATGAATATAAGGTTACCATATGTTTGTTAATTTTACCATTAAAACTGTTAAAAATCAATTAGCTTGCCAAAAATCGAACATCGAAATTACAGTTCCTCGGTCTGCTGCTGTTGCATTTTTTATATATACATTAAGTACTTCCCATGAGAAGTCTGTACCTGTTGGTAAATTTGTTGTAACTGTCGCTCTCAATACTCCATCTACATAATACTTAATATCTACACCAGGATCAAAAATTGCTTCAAGTGTTCTAGGAACTCCTGATGAAAACCTGTCAGTTAAGTTTGTTTGAGAGGCAATTGAACCATTTCCGTTATGTCCATAAAGATCTGCTCCTATTATTTGAAAACCGAAGTGATTATCTGTTGCTGTATGAATGCTTCCTGTTACCACAAATATTTCAGGACTGTTTGCTGTATTAAGTGATGTAACTACGGTTTTAATACTTCTTGATTTAGACCAAGTAAAGAGCTTCAAAGTTGTTGTGCCTTTAATTAAATAACATTCAGAACCTGAAGTGGCTCCAGTAGATAAATTCAAACCATTATAATCAACTGTTGGAGCACCTGTTCCTGTTGAAGCATCTTGGAAACCATCTATTGATTCAAAAAAAGTAAACCAATGAAAATCCTTTCTTCTGAGTGATTCAGCTACAACATTACCCAAAGAAT
>Ga0075125_10001754_pt1 | contig 10574 bp, 12 predicted proteins | sample AntAceMetag02UKN_FD_69810 | JGI IMG/M metagenome (GOLD analysis project Ga0075125, IMG submission 69810) | Saline lake microbial communities from Ace Lake, Antarctica - Antarctic Ace Lake Metagenome 02UKN | ecosystem: Environmental > Aquatic > Non-marine Saline and Alkaline > Saline | place...
TGATGCTTCTACACCAATCTCATAAACTCGATCTTCCGACATTTCCTCATTCGGCTCAAAGGACTGAGCACCTCTAATAAGGTATTTAGGATCTGTTCCTGATGTTACAGGCGTTGCACTGTCATCATACGGGTTATAAGCATAAATGTGAACATTTTTTCCACTATAACCCGCGATATCCCTAAAATTAAAAGCCATAACATACCTCCTACTTATATTTCTTCTCTTACTTCAATTTTCATTGAAATAACACCAATTTTATCTAATGAACCATCCGGTTTCTCAACTCGATTATTAACCCACGCTGCTGTTTTACAATAAATATAACCAAGCGAGACTGGTGTTGCATCATTATAATCTAATAAAATAATACCAGACTCATAAAATTTATCTTTTAAAAACTCGCATATTTGGTCAATTTCAAGTTGATTTCTCCCAAAAACTCTAATTGTTGAGCGATAATTATTAATTTTAATATCGCCAATGCTTTCAATTGACTCAATTTCCGCTGATACTTCTAATGAAATACTTGGTAATGAGAAATCAAAATCAAACCAATCGTCAACAACACTAATCTCTCCATATCCAGTCCCAATAATATATCCCTGTTCTTCAAGTTCGTCATCAATATATTTAGCTAAATTAATTTTTATTAATGAAACTAATGGTATTCCTAATTCTGTCATTTTACAATAGCATTAATAACATCGGACACTTTCCTACTGCCACCGAATCTAAATCCCTTGTCCGTAAATTCACCAAACCATTCTTGACCCGGTCTTATCAACCCTGAAATACTCTTCACTAATGAGTTTTCCAAATATTCTTTAATCCTACCATAAAATCTATAACCCGGTCCTATATGTGCGTTTCCATATTCAAGTATATCAGCAACCGGAAAACCCTGATTATTAGTTATATTTGCTAATCTTTCAGAATCGCCAAATGCTAATGTCACATGGTTTGGTGTTTCATCCATAATCCATGCTTGGGCAGTTGATATATACCCATCTCGCGATGATTCAGATAACCATGTTTCAGAAGATTTTGTTGCCGGGCCTTTATGCGCAGTTGGTCCACGATGACTAACCCATATTAATTCCGAGGTTACCATTTCAAAAAATTTTTGTTGAGCATCATGCATAATCTTCATACCATTATGTCTAGCATACTGTAATGTGCCCTTTCTAATATTATTAATATTAGGAACTCTACGAGCACTAACGGTCATTCTTACATATTTAGTCATTATATTTACTTATATCTATTACACCACCACGCGGAACTAAATCTACTTTATCAAACAGAATATCAAGAAAAGTTCCTAAATCATTTCCTTCATCAAGTAAAACTTTTCTAATAAGCCCAAACCCCTCACGATTATTATCACCAAAAAAAGATTTATCAATATTAAATTTTCCTGTTTCTTCTTCAATGCTATCTAATACCAATTTAAATAATTTGGATATTTTACCCCGCGTTACATCACTAACTCTTTTATTCCTTTCCACCATAATTCCTCCTATTCCTGTGTGTTATCTCTTGAACAAAACAACTTTATTTTTGTGCCTATTTTATTTGTACTAAAACTTTCAGGTATAAAATATAACCCATCAATAATAACACTATATTGACTATTCACTGCTTCTTCAATGATATCTTTATCGTCAATAGATGCTTCAATATTAACATCCCCGACTTTCATTTTGCCTGTATAAGCCTGTTCCAATTGTAATTCAGTTATCCAGTCTAAAATAACTTGTAATGAAACATTTTCATATCCAATAGTTGCTGCACTCTCATCCTGATTTGAAGATCTATTATAAAATGGAATTGATTCAACTTCATCTACAACGGTTTCACTTATAGGTTTTTTAATAATAATACTTTGACCTAAGTTTTCCCTTTTTGTATTTTCAATTCCTTTTATATAATTCAAATAATTATGAATCATTTAACTTATTATGCTGATTCCGGGCTTTTCACCTAAATCAATTAAAATATCATCAACTCTTTTTTGAAGCAATCTGATTTGAGAGCCATAAGGCAAACCATCAAAGGCAATAGTATAATCATCAAAACTATTACGTTGTGCTCCTTCGGAAACAGTATTGCCTGCAATTAAAAGAACATCCAAACAAACCATATAATATATCAAAGAACTAACTAATTCTATTTCATCACCATTAAAATAACTATATGATACTTCCACATTTTGAAGATCCTTAGTGAAAAGATAATCATTATCTAGTTTAATAATGCCATCATCATTATATACTAATATATTATCTGGATCCACTGTATCATCATCAACACTTAAACTTGTTACGGCTGTAACAGGATAATTTTCTAAAATTAATTCATTTGTCCCGTCGCCGTCATATTTTTCAGTGACTTCCGTATCTTCAAATATAAACCCCGTTTTCCCTTTGACTAACGCAAAAACTTGTGTGTTCGATTCTACTATTGTCTCATCCGATACAATATCGGCAGCAATTGTTGTAAATCGTCTAACTTCAGCTATATTCACATCAATCATATATGTCTCCTATTCCTAAAAAGTAAAGCATGGAGATTTATTCCCCTTCTTCGTTATACGTATTATTACGAGGGTTTACCTACGTCTACGATTTTGTACTGTCTTTCAGGAGCCTTCACAGCAAGCGTGAGATACTCTTTAATTCTGAAAGCATTCGCGTCAAGGGTCGTCGGAATTTCCTCATAAGTAATATTCCTAAGAACCGGTATGACTATTTGCGAACTATCAAGTACAATTATTGTTGACAGATCAGTGGTCGGCGTCGCAGCATCACTAGTGTCCGCTTTCGGGACGAAAGGTGATGTGTATATACCGACATCTTGATAAGCAACAAGACGCGTTCCGGCGCGGGTATCAACCGTATCCCACACATAGCTCATTTTATCTCTCATGATTTTATTAAGTTCCTGCTTATCACGAGGATTCATAACTATAAGATCGGGTTTTCCACCAGCATCTATGATTCCAGCAATAGCTTCATCAAGCATATCAAGGGTGATCGAGCTTTCCCCGCCATCAACCTCATTATCTATTTGAGCTATAAGCCCATCAAATTCCTTAACATCATCGGAAGAATCACCATTTATAAGTGCATCATCTTCCCCTTGAAGCAAGGCCTGAAGGGCACCATCTATTTCAACAGACAGCGCATCAACGAGTTCCTGCGACGCATCCTGCATAAGATTAGAGACTTGACCCTCTGCCCTAAGCATTTTAATCGCCTCATCTCTACTCTCAAATGTCGAATTAGACGCATTGAAATCATCCGTCTCGGAATAAAATACCGAATCCGGCAACGATGTCCTTACATTCCACGCATATGAATTAGTGCCCCACGGTATCCTCTGGAGAAGATTCCTAAGAACAAGTCTTTCATTCGCCAGCTCCAACAGAATCGGATCCAGCTTTTCGGGAATAAGAACAGACCCTTCGGCGGTGTTAAGCGCCTTTTCAAGCAGTTTAAAATCCATGTTTATACCTCCTACTTCCTTCTACTTTATATTACGAAAACTTTTTACGCAGTGCAAGTTCCAATTTTTTGGTAGCGGGAAGATTTTTATACTCGTCTTCAAGCTCTTGCTCCTGCTTGTCATTTTCAAAACCCATAAGACTTTGCCTGACATCATCCAATATCGGCATATCTTTTAAAACATCAACAAAAATTTCTTTAACTTTATCAACAGTTAAAAGATTTTCATTTATTGATTTTATCGACTCATTCAATTCTGATATAGATGGACCTATTAATCTAAACATTTTTTCGTCAGTCGAGTTGTCATCAGAATCATCCGCGTCATCAGAGTCGTCTGCGTCATCAGAATCATCCGCGTCATCAGAATCATCCGCGTCATCAGAGTCGTCTGCGTCATCAGAATCATCCGCGTCATCAGAATCATCCGCGTCATCAGAGTCGTCTGCGTCATCAGAAACATCCGCGTCATCAGAGTCGTCTGCGTCATCAGAATCATCCGCGTCATCAGAAACATCTTTGCTGAATGCTCTTAAAACTAGTTCCGAATCAATTATCTCACCCTTCTCACCTTTAGCTTTAAGAATATCACCAATAGCCTCTTTAATCTCAGGCGAAAACTCACGAAGTTTAATATCTTTAAGTTTTTCTTCATCAAGATTATCAAATATGCGTGTTACATATTCAATTTCAACACCTAAAAGTTCGGCTAACTTTTTAAACATATCCATAATTTCATCTCCTTTATGTTTTTTTAAAAATTTTATACCTTTTTTAGCTAACGCTTTTTCTACATAAGATATTAATACATCAGCATTAGCATTTGCCGGTAAACCTACAACTGAAACCTCAAGAAATACCGCCTTTGTAACCCAATATATCAACTCATCCCAATAGCCTGTTGGATTAAGGTTCTTTTCTTCCTTATATTCTTTTACATTAAACCCTATACTAAAAGAATTTAGAATTCCTTCTTCTATTAGGGACCACAATTTATCTTCTGTTTTTGAAATCATAATTTTAACAAAGATTTTTTCAGAATCCGTGCTAACTTCAATAATCTTTCCAATTGGCTCATTATAATTATGATTGTAAAATACAGTTGTGTTGGTTTTTAAATCATTTTCAGCACTCGCGAGTGCTGAGGGTGTAAAATATATTGGCGGGTTACTTCTATCTTCTCCAATAATCGCGGCAATTCCTTCAACTATTCTTTTTCCATCATTATTTTCATAATTTTTGTTAAATCTAATAAAAAATTTATCTTGTTCAAATTTATCTTGTTCAAATTTATTCATAAATAGTTCCTTAAAAAATACTTTAGTACCCTTCTTATATATAAGTAAGTGGACGACAGATTGTCGTGAAAACAAAAAACATAATCATAATTTCAATTAATGATTGATTTTTTATCAAGTTCATCAATAGCATCCATTTTCATGTTTCTATTTTCATATTCCTTTACTAATTTTCTATGAGCATTAATAATTATATTATAATTAATTGTATTTAATTTCATAAAAAATAATTTATGCAAATAATTGTGATAGTGGAGAATATCAAAATCATCAAACATATCAAAATCATCATTAGTTATTCCCTTCAATAATGTTTTATAATTATATTCAAATGAAATATTTTCAATTTGCGTAAATGTTTGAAAGGTTGGAATATGATAATATTTCAAAGGGGTTTCAAATGGAAAAAATGAAAATTTATACTTATACAAACGATTATCACCCCAAAAGTTTTCAGCATCATTTTTAGATACATTATGGTGAGAAGCATTTCCTAAAAATTCTTTTTTAGATAATCCAACTGGTTCCTTAAATACAATAGTACCATATATTTTATCGGAACAAAGATACATTTCTTCATTAATATGCTTTTTAAGGGGAATTGATTTTATAATTAAATCACTTTTACCTTCATAAATATACTTGCCATAGGGATGGGTTAAATAGGTCGCCCATTGTATACCGGGAATATACGGATTTATGTTTTTAAATCCCTTTATATCTTTAATCTTCTTCATCAATTATCTCAATAGAATTTTGTTTAAAATTTATAACTACTTTAGATATAGACCCGGCTTCCTCCATCATCGAGTGTATTAAATTACCGATAACAAAAGACTTATCATTTAAATTAATCTTATTATCCTTATTTAACATAGGCTCCATTATTTTATTACTGATTTTCTTCTTCATCTTCGTCCTCCGATTCCTCGACATCTCGTCCATTTCGTCCTAACAATGCCAAACTTGCATCTGAAAAAGGAATAACTGGATCATCTCCATACCACACGGATTTTAATCCTCTTTCCTTTCTAACCTCATTAACAGTTAAAACAAGATTTTTTAAATCAGATTCCATCATTTTAACGTAGCTACTAACATCCAAATTACTAATAGGATTAAAAACTAAATCTATGGGAACTCCCATAAACACTTGATTAATAATTTTGCGATTTATCCTTCTAGCAATTAAACGTTGTATTGGTGTGCATGTTAGGGTTGTAAACAATGAAATTTGTTGCTCCATTTCCCGAGTATCTTCAACTAAACCTAAAATAGCAGGCTGAAGACCTAGAACAGCAAAAATTCTTTCTCTCATTCGTTTAGTATAAACCTCAAATTCCATATCTTTATTGCTAACAGATATGGGCTTTACAGTTGCTCCACCTATTGTTACAATACTGCTATGGGGCTTTCCCTTTAATTCTTTCCCAGCGCGAGCTGTAAATCGTTTTAATTCCTTTTCGCCCACATTACCCAAATCAATATGCAATCTTGGGGTTACACCTTTAGTAAAAAAAGTGTAATTATGATCGGCACTTAATAAGTCGCCGGCCATATCATTTTTAACCGTAGATAGTGGGGACAAACCATAAGAATCAACTCCAACTCCCGGATATTTAAAATGTATTATTTGATTCTTTTTAAAATAAGTTGGTTTACGACCATCAGTAAATACTTGCTTATATCCTTTAACTCCCTTACCATCAGTGATTACTTTCATACTGATAGCATCAATATGATAAATTCTTATAGGTATATCTTGAATATCATTAACTTTTACCAACCCTCTTTTAAATTTATCCTTAAATGTTATATATTCAGGTAATTTTGCTATTTCCCAAAATGCGTCTCCGTAAACCATAATATCTATAACAACATCCATAATTAAATCTTCTAAATGATCTTCTTCATTAATCATTTCAAAAAATTTTTCAAGAATAAAAATTCTTTGGGTATAGTCTTGATCTTCATCCGCCCACTTTTTTAGTGACATGTGGTATCCAGATGTTACACATGACCTAGCTATAACATCAATAGCGGCTCTGGCCCATGGGTTTACTTTAAAAAATCGTTTTAATTGTGTTTTTTCATTACCCGTACTTCTTGAACTCATAGCTTCATTATCAGTTCCCAAATTTAATGACGAAATTCCACGTGGGGAATAGGTTTTAGAACTATCTACAACCGGGTTAGGTTTATGAGCCTTTGATTTATGAACTGCAAGCCCTATTTTATTTTTAAATCCCGTTCTTCCACATACATCGCATGTTTGCATTGTTTTTCTCCTTAAAAATCGATCATTGCAAAATCAAATTCTTTATCAATTTGTTCTGTTTCTTGAATATAATCTGCTATTACGTGTGCTCTCATTGCATCTAAATTATGATCAATACCATGAAAAACCATATTTCCTGATGGCGTGATAGAGCATGTTGAATTTTGTATCTCATTAACAACACCAAATGCCTGTTCCGGCATATGTATAAAATTATTTTCAAATGCCTTTCTTAATAAAACGGTAGAAAACATTTTAATTCTTTCTTTAATTTCATTATATTGTTCATCAACCCCTGTAACGACCGTTCCTCCAAAATCAACAGGAATTATATCATAACACCGTTTAGGGTATTCCTTTTCATCAATAATCATTTGATATACCGCTCGACCAGCATTACCCCTGTCCATAGAAATTCTTCGGGCATTATAATATGTTGCTAATTGATGGAATAATTTTGCCTGTTTATGATATGCTACTTCTTCTAACTGAATTCTAAAAAATAAGGTATTATCATCCGTAAAAAACAGTATAACCGTTGGATCAGGCGAATACCCGGTGTCAATTCCTATATCAATATATTCTGTTGCTTTTTCGGGACGGGGTAAATTAAGTGTATCAATACCCATATCTATATCTTTTTCCGTCAATCCTAAAAATTGATAATTTGGATAATCAAATAAACACTTTTGCCAAAATTTTATTGGAAATGTTAAATGTGATGGCTGTCCTGTTTGTCCTAATACCTGATTTTTATATGCTTGGGTTTCTTTACCACCAAATAATTTAATTAATCTTTGATGTTCCTCTTCTGTAAAAGTTGGATCTTCAAATTTTGTTATATTATATTTTTGATATTCATCATCATTGAACGCCTTAAATAAATAACTGCTCAAAATACCATTAGGTACACCAATTATAAAAATTTTAGAACCATGGTTTAAACACCCCTGCAATTCTTCCGTTTCAGCGGAACCAAATAATGCCCCTTCCTCAATAAAAGCATAATCAACATGTAAACCGTATAATGAAGTTCCACTTGAAGAAGATGTAATACGCCCGTGAACTATAACACCCGTTGAAAATATCATTGTATAGTTTTCAGAGCTTGTTAGTTTTGTTAATAAATCATTAATAAATACATCGCGCTGAAAAACCATAGCTAATTTGGACCACAATGCTGTTAAATGAACTTTATTTGGGGCCGCGACTAATACTTCTTGGCCTGCATTTCTAGGATTCAAAACAATATTGGTTAATTTTGATTTAATTGTTTCTGTTTTGCCAACACCACGAGCCGAAGAACATACTATTCGGTCATTATCATCTAATAGCATATCGATCTGATAAACCCGTTCATCCCAAAAAACATCATTATAAAAATCAGACCATAAAACCTCCGGTTTGCGAAGTGGGTCTAAATAATCTTGGACAAATTCCAATTCCTCTTGTGTAATCACTTCTTCCATTATTTTTTACTCTCATAATTTTTATTAATACGATTTAAATGATTATTAAATCCACAATTTGAACATTTAAAAATAAAATCATCTTTATGTTCTATTCTGTATCTATGAAATTTATCCATCAATTCTCTTAATTTATCAATAGCTGAACGTTCTTTTTCGCTCTCAAGTCTTTTATTTCTAGTAATTCCTAAACTATCTTGTGTTCTACGAATTTCAGCAGTCACATCAGATAATGCTTTTTCTAGCCACTTTTGAGCTTTTTCCATTAACATTTCTTCAAGTCGGCGCCCTTCTAATTCCAGAGATAATAGACGAGATAGCAACGTTTCATCCGCCGGATTAGTCATATCATATTCTTTTAAATATGATTCTTTTCTTTTTAAGTAAAACTCTTTTTCGTCTTCATTTCTAAGATAAAATTTGTCGGACGATGGACTAAGAGCATATTCATGTTTGTCTAATTCTTTTTTCTTTTTATTATCATGAACTTTTCTACGCCCTTTTTTAAGGTTGTCTCTTTTCGCCTTCTTTAAACAGAGATCACAATATCTTCTTTTATAATATGGATTTGCAGGATTTTGCGGAACAGGGTCGCCACATCTCTCGCATGGATATGTTTTTTCAATATATTCTATTTTTCCATTTATTTTCTTAAATGCCGGTTTATCAGTCATGGTTCCTTTGCTTAACATTCAAATATATGATCCCCATCATGGAGCCGGGTGAGGGATTCAAACCCCCGACATCTTCATTACAAGTGAAGTCCTATATCACTTAGGTAACCCGGCTATGAGAAAGGGAGACGGCTATTCTGTCCGGTGTCATTTGTCCTCGACAAAATAAACCGTCGCCCAAAATCTTATTCAACTAAGAAAAAACTATCTCTATTCCTTATATATACTAAAGTGGACGACAGATTGACGACAAATAATAAATGATTATAATTATTTCAGAAAAAACCCCCCACTTTTTAATTTAATTATAATTAATAATGTATTATAATACAATATAATATAATAATCAGATTTACTTATTGAAAGTATATAAATTATATTAAACTTACCTATGCGTTTCATGTTTCTTAATTTCTTTGAAATAAAGTATCTTTGTTTTAATAATCGTTAAACTATATAATCGTTTCTTTATTTCTAGTTTATATATTTTAATAACGGGGAAAGTATAGAATCATTAAAACGCTTAGTATATAACTATATTCTTATACTAAACAATATGTATACTTATTAGGGTTATTTGTTTTCACTTTTATTCCAAAATTATTTTCGACCCGGAAAAAACCCTATCCCCCTTCTTATTAATTATAATACTATATTAAGATTAACTTATTGTAAACTTATAAATTTAAATATACTTACCTCTAAGATGTTCACTGTTTCTTAATTTCTTTGTTTTACTATTTCTATATTTAAGATATGAGAAAGTAAATAAACATCAGGATAGATAGTATATACCATCTTTCTATTGCTAGACTATATGTATACTTATTAGAGTCTTTATCATTCATATTGCCTTTCAACCCAGAATTTGGGGCGGGAAAAACCCCTCCTCCCTCGGTGTGAATTATTTTTCTCGTGCATCAATCAATTTTAAGGCACCAAACTTCCATTCTAAGCCACTTTCTTTTCACCCAATACATAACCACCCCATTTTAATAAATTAATAAAACCTACCCGCCAAACCTTTATCATACGCCCCATTATAGATTAAATACCATACCCCGTTTTTCATAAGCGGAAAATTAAACAACGCAATTATTGAAATACTGTTTTAATTCGATTTGGTTACTATAACCACTTGTTGGTGATTTGTAGGGCAAAATTTGAAATTTGCAAAACCGTTTGTGGGGGGGTGTCCAATGAGATACTGGAAAAAATTTTTATATAAACACCCCCCCCCACCATCTTATATCTGCTATTTGTCAATTAACAATTACAGTTATTATAATACACATTATAGCAACCCGCTATTGTCGAGAAAGCAGCTGAAACCGCAGGGTATAAAA
>Ga0075125_10001757_pt1 | contig 10567 bp, 15 predicted proteins | sample AntAceMetag02UKN_FD_69810 | JGI IMG/M metagenome (GOLD analysis project Ga0075125, IMG submission 69810) | Saline lake microbial communities from Ace Lake, Antarctica - Antarctic Ace Lake Metagenome 02UKN | ecosystem: Environmental > Aquatic > Non-marine Saline and Alkaline > Saline | place...
CTTCAAGATTGACTGTTTTACAGTCACCAAATCAAAAAGTAATGATGAAACAACAAACTTCTCTAAGACAACAACAACTTTTAAGACAACAACAACTTTTAAGACAACAACAACTTTTAAGACAACAACAACTTTTAAGACAACAACAACTTTTAAGACAACAGCAGATAGCTCCAGCAATGCCTCAAATACCAATTAGTCCAATTACAACAACTAGATTAGAACCACCAGTTTCTTTATTTAGTATTCCAAAGAAAAAGAAAAGAACAAAAAACATAAAAGTTACAAAAAAGAAAAAAACCAAAGATAAAAGAAAATATATAATTGAACCAACATTAGCCAATTTATTATTTAACAAAAAAAGAAGAACTGCTGTAAAAGTATCTACTGGATTTGAGCTTTTAAGAGTCTAATTCAACATCTAATTTTTCCTTTTTAAAAATATATTTATCTATGTTGTAAGAAACAGAGAATTTTTTATAGAAGTCATTAGTGACTTGTCTTAATCTTTTATCAATAAAATATGTTATAAACACAGCTACTAATAATCCAAAAGCTGGACCAATAAAAGATGTTATGATATCTGTTGTCATTGTAATTATATATTATATTTTATACTTTATAAATGTTTCTATATTATAAAAGTTTATAAACTTCATATAATATATTTTATTGAGTTATTTCTGCAAGGTTACTATTGTAGAATGGAAAAAAAGAAACACAGTGAATATATGAAATCACCAGAAGCTCCAATGATGGATTATGATGAGGGTTATTCTGATATTGGTGATAATTCAAGTTATGCTCCAGAAGAGCAAGACCAATTAAAATTTCAATTAGATGTTAAACCAATTCTATTAGATTTTGAAAGAAGAGTATTAAGAGGACAATATGAATCTGTTGATGCAGCAACTGGAGACAAAAGATGGGTTTTATTTGACTCAAATTCTAAACCTATAATCAACGAAATTGGAATTAGAGAAGTCTTAGGAAGATTATTTGGATATTGTAATATTGCAACTAAATTAAGTTATTATTCAGAAACAGAAATTTATAAGAATTTATTTTATTTTGATATGAGTTTGACAGAGTTAATTGCTAAAAGAGCAGACTATTGGGAACTTGATATTGAAACAGCTAAACTAATAAAAGACTCTTGTATTGAATTAGTCCAAAGTATTCTATTCTCTGCTAGAAATGGATTTACAGCAATCAATTTAAGAACCACTTATTCTCGTTCAGAAGTTATGAGAGCTGATAGTGGTCAACAAAATGGCAAGAGCTTCATGGGAATTCCGTTAGGGGGAAATAGAAATTAATATGGCAGATGTTGCAAGTTTAGGCTCCAGTGCACTTGGAATGGTTTTGAATATTGGATATGCGATTCTTGGAGTTGCAGCTTTAGTAGGATTATGGTTCGGTTCAAAAGCTTGGAGAAGAAGTAGGAATAAGAAGAAGCAATTTAAGCTTAAAACTATTATTTTCAATAGAGACGGAACATGGTTCACTGATAAGATGGGAAAATTTAAGGGTCCAGATGGAATTGATAAGATGCTTTTAATGGACTTGAAAGAGTCTATGCCTGTTATTGATACAGAGAACATTAGAGCAAATCAAGTTTGCTTATGGAGATATGCACCAGCTCAGTTTGCAGTTATTCCACCTAAGTTATGGGCAAAAGATCCTAGAGATTTCAAAATAGAAGTTATAAATTATCAAATGAAAAACTTTGCTTATTTAGAGCAAAGAGCTGCAATTAGTAGATGGCAAAAAATACAAGGATTAATCCAACAATGGGCTCCTTATATAACAGTTTTATTAGTTTTAATATTAGGAGGAGTTGCGATTTGGTTCATTACAAAAATGAATAATGAACAATATGCTCAAATAGTTGCAGCCAGAGTTATGGAATGCAAAAGTTTGATATCAACTTCAGCTCCTGATATTATATAAAAAAATATAAATAACACTCACAGCAATATAATAATATGAAAAATAGTAATTTTTTAATCTTAGGCATGTTTCTATTATTTTTAATTATTCCTTTAGTATCAGCAGTCCCACCAGTTACTACTACACAGCAATTTACAACTGGATATGAAATTGGAATTCCACAAGATAATATTTTGAAAACTGGACAGTCATATAGTTTTAACATACATGTCTATAATATCACTAATGGATATCCTATTACTAAAGACATCTCTTGTTATTTTCATTTGTATAATTCAACCGGAAATCATCAATTAATTTTAACATCTTCAACTACTGATGATATCTTTGATTATGAATTTCTAGTTGCTGGTGGCAATTTCACAAATGGAGTATATTATGCAAATTATCAATGTAATTCTTCCGTTTTAGGTGGTTATCATTCTGAACCAATTTTTGTTAATCCAGTTGGAAGAGAAACTACTACAGCAGACTCAATATTCTATATTGGTTTGCTTACATTGTTATTTAGTTTGTTGTTTGCAACTTTCGGTTTTCTATTGACATCTAGGAATATCAATTGGACAATAGTTACTTCAGTATTTTCATATTTCATAAGTTTAACTCTTATTTTCACTTTATGGAAATTTGCAGAAAATTATATGTATGATTTGCAATGGATCGTGAGTTTGTTTTATATGCTATTTATTATAACATTAATTCTAATGTTTCCATTTATCATTGGTATGGTTTTCTATTTATTTCTAAATATATTCAATGAAAGAAATATGCGTGAAATGACTGCCATGGGTTATTCCAGAGAAGAAACTAAACATTATAGATAAATATGGACAGTCAAGAAAAACCAGTAGTGATACAAGTTCATCCGTTATTATTGGAAGAATTTAAATTACTAAAAGAGAAAATGGAGAAGAAAGTAGGCTATAAAATATATGGTGGAATGCCAATAGTTAGCAAATTAGTAGCTTTACAAATAAAAGAGAATAGAACTGGACATAAACAAATAGTAGAAATCATATATGAGAAAGTAAAAGGAGAAAAGAAAATAAAACTATTTATATAAAAAAGTATAAATATAGTATTATTATTAATAATATAACATGAGTTTAACAGATGTAATTTTTGGTCCAGCAAAATTGTTAGCAATAGCTATAACCTTTTTTGTTGGTATATATATTTGGATTAGTTTTAGTGGGATTGTTTCTACTGGATTGCTAACAAATCTGGATTTAGGAAATCAAGCTATATTGAATGATAGTATGTCAAATATCTCTATTGGATTGAATTCTTTTGATTATATGATGCCTTTTATAGTGGTTGGTATGTTGACAGTCTCTTTAATTTTTGCATTTAAAACTGGAGCTAATATTATTTATGCAGTTCTAAGTATAATATTATGGGTGTTTGCATTGTTGATGACCAGTATTTTCACTAATACATATCTTCAAGTAGATGCTGCTATGAATTTGGGTTCAACTTATGGTATTATTAATTTGATTATGCTTAATCTTAAATGGATTGTTTTAGGTTGGTTGGCATTATTGACTGTTGTAATCTTTTCTAGAAATAAAGCAGAGTCTGGAGGAAGTGGGTTTTCAGCTTCAGAGCAGGTGTTCGGATGAATAAGATTTTTGTTTTATTAATTTTAAGCATGTTTTTAATTAGCTTTGTTTCCGCATTGGATTTTGAACTTAACCCTTTTGCAACAAAGAAAATAGTGGATACAGAAATTAAAGTGGATACTCCAACTTTTTTAAGTGCAGATTATAATGTAAAATATCCTATTCTTAAATTCTCTAAAACTTTATTTTGGATTGAAACAGATAAGATTGCAGAATATTCTTTGATTTCAAATACTGAACAATGTTTAATTAATTGTGAGGCAAAAGGAAAAGTAGTTTTATATCAAGAAGGAAAAATGTTTGATAATTTAAGATTTTTGAATAAGGGTGGAGTGGAAATTGATTTACCAACAGCAAAATATTATCTTAAGGAAATTGAATATTACGATTTTGAGGTTATAGACCAAACAAAAGAAGTTTGTGCAATTCCAAAAATAAATGAAACAAACACTAAAGAAATATTAAAAGAAGTTTGCACAACAGAAGTTTTAAGTTACAAGAACGAAACAAGAACAAGGGAAGTCTGGAACGAATATAAGGGACAAAAATTAATCGCAGGAAACTATGAATGGAAAATTAAAGCAACTAAACAAAAAAATCAAGAATTAGATTTTATCCCAATAGCACAAGAAAAAGACTTGAGCGAGTGGGCTTGGTGGAATAATAATTGGGCTTATAAAAAATCAATAAATATAACTGCAACATCAACCACAATTAATAATTTTACAAAGTATTTAGAAATTATATATAATGAAAGTATGCAAAGTGATTTTGATGATTTAAGATTTACAGATAATACAGATAACACAGAACTCTATTTTGATTGGGATTTTAAAAATTCAACAACTACGGGAGTTTGGGTAAGAATGACAAACTTAATAACAGGGGTCAATACAATTAATATGTATTATGGTAATACCTTGGCAACAGAAGGAAATAATTCTGAAGAAACTTATAAGGGAATTAGAAATGTATTACATTATAATTATAATTTAGATAATTTAGGAGATTTTGATACATTCATTATTGAAGATGCAATAGAATATTTAAACAATAGTCTATTTAAAACAGGATTTAAAAATGAATCAACCACTTATCAAGGAATTTATAGTAATACAAATTTAGAGTTAATAAATAAAAATTGGTTAATAAATGCAATAATAAATACTAAATCAGAAACAAAGGGTGGAGCAGTGTTAGGATTTGGATTGGAGGCTAATCCGTCAGGTTGGGGAATGGGAGGATGCTATGTTCGAACTGGTTTTTGTGGAGCAGGATTAAGGGCATGTTGTGGCGACCAAACCTCTGGTGCATGGAGTGGGTGGACATCTTGTGGTGAATTAAATTCTAATACTGATTATATTATTTCATACAAACATAATGCAACGAAATCATATTGTTATTTAAATGGAGTTCAAAAAAACACTTTTGGAGGAAATAGTGGTAGTTATCTTGAACCTCTTAAATTTGGATATAGGGAAGTAGTTGGAGCATCACACAATTTTGGTGGATTAAATTTAGATGGAACATATTATTATGATGTGGAAGAAAATTTAATAACAGATAATTTTATTAGTAATTTAGGACAAAACTTAAATGTTTCAAGTTATATTTTTGGAGAAGAACAGCTTATTCCAACTGCTAAAATTTATTTAACTTTAATTTCTCCTGCAAACAACACTCTAACTTCAAATCCATTAGTAAATATGATTGTTAATGTAACACCAGTTATTGTTAATCTAACAAACATAACTTTCAAAACTAGAGAAAAATATTTTGGTGGAAGTCAAACATACTTTGAAACTTTAAACACAAATGAAAGTATTATTAAAAATTGGTCTTCTACTTTTACCGATGACACTTTCTTTTGGAATGTAACTGTTTGTTATTTTGGAACAGATTTGATACATAATTGCATAACTTCGGAAACAAGAACTTTCAAAGTAGATTCTACACTTCCGACAATAACAATAAACTCAAATCCAATAATTTATAACATAAGTGCAAATCATACCATAAACTTCACTGCAACAGATTCTAATTTGAATAGTTGTTGGTATGCTTATCCTAACAATGCGACAAATATTTCTGTCCCTTGTTCAAGTGGAGTTTTAACAAACTTTTCTCATGAAATATTTAGTGGTTTTAACAATGGGACTATCTGGGCAAATGATAGTGCAGGAAATTTGAACAATGTTTCCTTCTTATTAACTTTAGATTCAAGTAGTCCAAACATAACTATACTCAGTGGAAATGGAACTTATACCTATGGAATTTTAACAACTAATAAAACTATCAACTACACAATTTATGATAACAATCTAGCAAGTTGTTGGATGGAATATAATCTTTCAAATATATCCATTCCTTGCATTAATGGAACTAATAGTTCTATATCTTTTGGATTAGTATATAAAAATTATTCTGCAACTATTTGGGCAAATGATGCAATAGGAAATCTAAAAGGCTACATTGTCAATTGGAGTTTCATATTATTTGAAAACAGTATTAGTGCTGCAACAGCTTCACAGGAAATGAGTTTTGAACCATTTATCTTAAATACCACTATCAAGAATGGATACACAGTAAATATAGCAACATTTATTTACAATAATACTGATTATACAGGTGTAGTTTCTGTTAGTGGAGACAACAAGATAATTACTAACAATATAGAGATTCCGCCATTGAATGGGGCTGCTAACTTCCAATTCTATTGGAAATTAACTATCAGTGATACAGAGACTAATACTTATGAAATTTATACAACATATAATAATCAATCAGTAACACTAATCTCTCTTATTTTATGTAATGGAACAACTATAACTACATTAAATTTCACTACTAAAGATGAAGAAGATTATACTCTGCTTAATAATACTTTCAATGTCAATCTTAATTATTATCCAACAACCGGAAGTGGAAGTTTAGTCAAAACATTTAATTACCAAAATCTAACTGAAGATACACCTTATAGAAGTTTGTGTATTTATCCAGATTCAACTATGCTAAAATTGGACGGTGTAATTTCTTATAAGTCTATTGGTTATGATACAAGAACATATTATTTTTCAGATTTTGATACAACTAATATAACTCAAAATATAAGTTTGTATTTAGCTTTGATAGATAACAGTGATATTGTTCAGTTTGCTGTAGTAGATGATTTTGATAACAGTGTTCAAGATGCAATTATTTTCATAGAGAAATGGGATGTAGGATTAGGAGAATTTTTCACTGTTAATACAGTAACTTCTGATAGTGATGGAAAAGCTGCTTCTAATTTAATTCTATATGAAACTTATTATAGATTCAAAATATATTATAATGATATTTTATATTTAGTAGATGGTCCATCAATACTCTCTACAACAACTAAGAACTTCAAAATATATTTTACAGAGCAACCAGACTATTCTATTTTCGATAATATAAATCATTCTTTGAGTTTTAACTCTACTACCAATGTTACAGAATTCATATGGAATGGTAATGGAATAACTGAAGGGTGTATGGTTATAAAAAACAACACTAACGGATTGTATAATAATATCATATACGATGATTGTTTTTCCTCTACATCTGGAACCATAAATGTATTGGTAAACACACCTGGAACTTACAATGCTTATGGAATTATTACTATGGAAGATGCTGAAGGAAATTCCATTAGCAAGATTGTTGACAGTTTAATTTTTTCAAATAACAGATTAGCAAAATATGTAACTGTTGGAAATTTTGGAAGAGCTGCTTCCTTCATTTTGATAGGAACTTCAGCTTCTATTGGGGTTGCAGCTGGAAGTATTCCATTAGGATTAGGATTAATAATAATGTCTATATTTGCAATTGATTGGATAGGATTCTTAGATATGAGAGCATTTATTTGGAGCATAATTTCTCTAGTAATAATCATTCTTGTAGTATCAGCCAGGAGGAGAAAATGAGAGAGCCTTCACTTAAATGGACATTCATTGCATTCATAATTGCAATATCTGTTTTCTTGTTATCATTTAATGCTTATGGAGATTTGGTATCTCACAATGGAGGAGCCATTAGTAACAATTACACATTAAAGTATGATAACATAACTAAGTATCAAGGTCAATATGAAAGTTGGGGAGGAAATTTGGATGCAGCAAGTATTCTTGCAATTCCAGGAAAATTCTTATCAACCTTTTTGACAGCAGTTAGTTTAGGAAGTGGTGTTCTAACAACTATGTTCACAGCATTAATAGGTGTGAAAGGAATATTGAACACAATATTGCTTGACCCAGACTTTGCTGAATTTAGAATTATTGGTGCATTGCTAATAACTATCTTCACTATATACATAGCATATAGATTAGTATCAGAAGTGAGAGGAGTTGCACAGAGTTAAAATGGAACCTTATTATAATTCTTCTTATGGATTAGGCCTGGAAGGAGTTACAAATTATGCAAATGAATTAGTAGGTGGCTTTATGGGAGTCACATTTATATTTGCTCTTTATATTTCAATGATATATGTTTTAAGTAAAAGTGATTGGAAAATGTCAGCTAACATAGTGTTTACAACATTTGTTTCTTTATTATTATCTTGGATTCTTTCCTTATACATAGCAATACCAGAAAGATTCTTATATTTATTAGCAATCATGTTAGCTGGAAGTATATTATGGAGTGTAATTGACAATCAAAGTGGATAAGATGGATAAGATAATAGAAAAATATCTAATTAAATTGAAAATTAAGTTTTTCAAATGCAATAGATGTCAATACCAGTGGTTATCAAGAATAAAAAGAACTGGATTTTCACCTAAATTTTGTCCTAAATGCAAGTCTCCATATTGGAACAAAAAACGAATAAGAAAATTTAAAAACTCTTAGTATTATTCGTAGTAATATTATCTGAACTTATAAATTTCTATATATATGGAAGTTATTAATTTATAATTAACTAAATTAAAAAAACACACAAGATGGCACAAGATATGCAAGGGTTTATCATAGGAATTGTTATTGTTGGTGTTACCTTAGTAATCGGTATCTATGTTGCTGCAACAATTGCAGGAACAATGGTAGACGGTTCTTCAGCACAAAATGCATCTAACTCTTTAGTTACTGCATTGGCTGGTGGTAGTGCTTGGATTACAATCCTTGTAGTTGTTGGATTTGCTGTTATAGTTCTTGGAATGCTTTCCGAAGGACTAGGCAAAGCTGCTGGTGGAATGAGTGGACCTGTCTACTAATTCCGTTAGTATCTAAATCTGATAGCTAAACCAAATTGAAGTCGACATACACTTTATAACTCAGTATGTCGGTTGGTATTTTCCTCAAAATACTATTTCACTTATATATACACATTCATACAATGATAAGGAGGAAAAAATAAATTGGAACAAGATAAACTGCAAGTATTTGTAATGTCAGTATTAATCATTGGTCTAACATTAGTTTTTGGTATCTATATCGCTGCTCAAATGCAAACTGTTTTAAGAACAACAGGTGTGTCTGTATCTACAATTAATGAAAGTATTTCTGCACCAACAACAGCTGGAATAACTTTGGATGGAGGAGCTGCACTGGATGGTAGTTGTGGAACTGTTGTATTAACAAACGGAACTACTGGAACCACAATTGCTGCTGGAAATTATACACAATCAGGTTGTGTAATTACTAATAAGACTACAGAATTCACTGCTTATGATACTGTATATGCAACATACATTTACACATTTACAAATGACACTACTTCTTCTACAGCTAGTGGAAGTTTGGTAACTTCATTAGATTCAGGAATGAGTTGGGTAGCAATCTTAATTTTAATCGGCTTTGCAATAATAGTTTTAGGAATGCTAAGTGAAGGATTAGGGAAAGCTGCAAGTGGACAAAGTGAATCTGGCTTGACTTACTAAAAGCACACACAATTTATTTTTTTTTATTTTTTTCGTTAAATAGAAAGTTTTATAAACTATAAAATATAATATAATAACATGGAAACAGAGAACATAAAAAGCATAGTAGAGAAGTATAACAAGATTATACAGGATATTCAAAAAACATCTCCAGGAAGCTCTAAAGCTCAAATAGGAGCCATTCTAGACCTTGCTATCACATTAGAATTTGAAGGTGATAAAACTATTATTAACTATGTTTTGTTAACACTAAGGAAACAAAGAAGTTTCGGAGGAGTTTTTTAAAATGGCAGATAATTTAGGTGGATTAATTGGAGCTGGATTAACTCTTGGAATTGGATTAGCTACATTAAATGCTTTGACTAACATGAATCCTCAAAAGAAAACAGAAATTGAAAATGTATTAAATCAATCTAAAAGATTTGGAACTGGATTTATTATAGAAATAAAAGAATGGAACCAAAATAAAGTTATTAGTATTCTTAAGAAAGCTGGATTTAATATTACACATATTGAAAAAGCTGTTCTTCCAAAAACACTAAAAATTTACTTTAGGGAGAGAGTAAGATGATAACTGGATATTGTCCAAAATGCAAACAAGAAGTAGAGTTTGCTAAACATGAAAATACTTCTACTTGTAAAACATGTTTTTATATTATTAAAAATAAACCGATGATAGAAGAAGTTGAAAGCAATTTTATGAATTGGTTTTACAGGAGGATAATTTAATAAAAAAGTATTTATATACTTAATTATTAATTAAATTACAATGGCAACTAAAACAATTTACATTGAAGAAACCGCATTATTACATTCTGATGGAAAGAAAAAACATGGTGTTATAACACCAACTAATAATTGGTATAACATAAAGAAAATAGATTTAAATGATTATATTAAAGGAATAAAAAAACAAGGTTATGCTGTTAAAATAGTATCAAGAGAGAGATTAATTAAATTATTCAACATGAGGAAAAAATAAAATGGCAAAAAAGAAAAATACAACAAATTTAGAGAAATTAGGAAAATATTGGACAGCAACAAAACAAGGAGTGACAAAAGGTTACAAAGATTTTCAAAAGGGAGCTGCAAATG
>Ga0075125_10001759_pt1 | contig 10565 bp, 9 predicted proteins | sample AntAceMetag02UKN_FD_69810 | JGI IMG/M metagenome (GOLD analysis project Ga0075125, IMG submission 69810) | Saline lake microbial communities from Ace Lake, Antarctica - Antarctic Ace Lake Metagenome 02UKN | ecosystem: Environmental > Aquatic > Non-marine Saline and Alkaline > Saline | place...
ATCGATTTAAGCAAGAAGTTCGAGAGATGATGGAACAATCATTCAACTGGTATTCCTTTAATTGGCATCATTTTTGGATTCCTGATTCTTATTCTCGGGTTTCTAAATCTTCCATGAAACCATTAAGACGTTTATTCAGATATTGTCCTAAAAAGTATTTTCATTTTCCACTTGGGCCTCATCATTGTGGAAGTATCCCTGAGTGGGTGCGTTGGGATAAAAATGGGAAAGAAACAGATATTCGAGTAAAACATTTTGGTTTTATCAGAAAAGAAGATCGATTAGCTAGAATCAAGGTTAATAAAGATACTAGTAATGAGGATTATGCCAAAGAATTAGAACATCTTGAAGAACTTTATGAAAATGGAAAACTTACATTGAGGAAATGGGAGGAATAATGCTAACTATTTTTACCACTTGTAAAACTTTTGAAGGAACGATAGGCATTCATCAACGAAATGCTCTTAAAAGTTGGAGAAAAATCTTTCCTGATGCAGATATTATAATTTTCGGTGATGAGAATGGCACTGAATCTATAGCCAAAAAAATTGGGGCTCAGAGAGTAACCGGGTTAAAACGTGGAGCTTATGGAACTCCTTACATTAACGAAATATTTTACAGGGCTCAACAAATGACATCTTTTGCCAGAATGTGTTATATCAATTCAGATATAGTACTTACTTCTTCTTTTAAAAAAATGATTGGAATAACTTCTAATTGTCTAGGGAAAAATAAATGGAATAATTTTCTTACTATTGGACAACGATGGGATGTTCATTTTGATAAAGAAATAAATTTTGAAGATATTAATTGGGAAGAGAGTATCATGTCTTTTGCCAAAAAACACGGGAAAATCCATTGGAGTTCGGGAATAGACTATTTTTTCTTTTTAAAAGGATTATTTGATGAAATCCCACCATTTCTAATTGCCCGGATGGGTTGGGATAATTGGCTTCCTTGGTATGCTTTGCGTAGAAAGGAAGTTCCTTTAATAGATGGGACTAAAATTGCCTTTATTATCCATTTGGAGCATTCTCGAAAACGTCCCGAAGAAGAACTTCAGTGGAATACTAGCCTGCACCAGAATAGATTGTGTTATTGTTTTAATGCTAATTGGTTGGTAGAAGAAGATGGATGTAGGGAATTAAACAAAGAAGAGATAAAGGATCGATTTAGATGAAACCAAAAGTAGGAATTGTCGGTTTAGGAAAATTAGGACTCCCGATTGCATGTGCTATGGCAAAACGAGGATTTAATGTCACGGGCATAGAAAAGAGTCGTGATAGACGAATACAAATTCAAAATTGTGATTCTTCCATAGTAGAACCGGAAGTTTTAAGATTATTGCACCAATTTCATGACTACCCGGGATCATTTACTCTGGGAACTTGCTTGCCTTGCGCTATTCATTTTGCTGAAACTCTTTTCATTATGCTTCCTACCCCTAGTGAAACTTCAGGTGCTTTCTCTGGAAAACTTCTTTTTCAAATTAGTGACCATATAGGCAAGATACTTGGAGCTCTTAAAGAAGAAAAATATCTTTTGATAGTTATTCTTAGTACAGTTATGCCAGGAACAATGAATAAAATTAAACGAATTATCGAAACAACTAGCAAGAAAAAATGTGGAAAAGATTTTGATTTATGCTATAGTCCAGAATTGGTGGCAATCGGAAGTATTATCGAAACTTATTTGAATCCTGATTTTGTAATTATTGGAGAATCAAGTCCCGAAGCAGGGAAAAGATTAGAGGAACTTTATAAACAACTTTTTTTAAATAATCCTTCTATTGTACATATGAATTATACAAATGCAGAAATTTGCAAAATTTCCTTGAATGCTTATATCACTACAAAAATATCATTTGCTAATACCTTAGCTGAAATTTGTGAACGGGTACCGGGGGCAAATGTTGATACAATCACTTCTACTATTGGACAAGATTCAAGAATTGGGACAAGATTTTTTAAAGGAGCTTTAGGATATGGGGGTTTTTGTTTCTATAGAGATCCTCGAGCTTTTCTCGCCATAGCTTCGGATGTTAATATCCATGCTCCAATTTCCAAAGCAACTGATATTGTTAATGATAGACAACCAGAACGAATTGTAACCTGGGTTAAAAATATTCTTCCTAAAAATGGTAGAGTGGGTATTTTGGGCATTGCTTTTAAACCAGATACTAATACTACTGAAGAGTCTCAAGGATTAAAAATTGCTCAAAAAATCGCAGACGATGGAATAATGGTTCGAATATTCGATCCATTAAAACCTGAAAATCTTAATGAAATTTTAGAAAAAAATCAAAATATTAAATGGGAATTTACTATTGACAACTTTCTTAAACATTCTAATGTTGTAGTAATTGTCAATCCATGCAAAGAATTTCAAGATTTGGAGCCAGAAGATTTTAAAGAAAATTCCAAAGTAATTGACTGCTGGCGAATTTTAGATAAAACAAAATTTCAAAATCAAAGACGAGTCAAATATTTTGCAGTAGGAGTTTGTTATGATCAGTGATAAGCAAAAAATTGTTGGAGTTGTAGGTGGTATGGGTCCTTTCGCTACTGTATCCTTTTTTCAAAAACTTGTAGATTTGACTCCGGCAAAAAAAGATTGGGAACATCTTCGTATTCTAATCGATTGCAATGTTAAAATTCCATCCAGAACTCGATCTATATTGTATGGAGAAATGAGTCCAGCACCTCGAATTATAGAAAGTATAAAAGGACTTGCCTCGATTGGAGCTGATTTTATCGCTATGCCTTGCAATTCAGCTTGTTATTTTTTAGATGATATATTACCCAAAATTAAAATCCCTTTGCTTAACCTAGTCGATATAACATCTCAGGAGATAAAAAAGTTAGGACTAGAAAGACCTCTGATTCTCGGAGGTTACATTACGACTCAAAAAAAATTATACTCAAAATATTTACCCGGAGCAGTTTATCCGCAAAAAAAATGGGCTAAAAACATTTTCGATGTTATAGAAGAGATTAAATTAGATCCTAACGACATAGGTGATGGAAAATATGCAAGAGTTTTTGATTTAATTTCTTATTATAAAAATCAAATAGATTCAATTGTCTTAGCCTGCACTGAATTGTCAATTGTTTTCCACTATTCTCCTGTTCCAGGAATTCCAATGATTGATTCTACATATCAATATGCTAAAGCTACTGTTGTCTACGCAAGAGGAGAAAATGGAAATTAAAAATGCAATAATATTTATTGAAAGGCATCCAATCTTTGAGCAAAAAAATAATAAATAAAACCACTAATGCCATAATCCTTGCAGCTGGACTTGGAAGTAGGTTAAATCCTCTTACAGATGAGATGCCAAAATGTTTGACTGAAGTTAATGGAATCCCTATTCTTGAACATATTCTTAATATTCTTAATATTAATGAAATTGAAAAAGTAACTATTGTAATAGGATATTTAGGTGATATTATTAAAAAGAAATTTGGTTCAAAGTTTAATAATATACAAATCTATTATATCTGGAATGAAAAATATAATGAAACAAATTCGATGTATTCTTTGTTGTTAGCCAAGGATACATTAATCAAGGGAGCATTAATTCTGGAAGGAGATACTTTTTGCGAAGAAAAAATTATTTCTAGTACTTTAAATTGTGACAACAATAAATCGCTTTGGGTTGGTGATAATTTTACATCAGAACACGAAGGTAGCATGTCCACTACAGATAAAAATGGACAAATACAAAAAGTAGAAATTGTTAGAGGCAAACTAGCAGAATATAAGAAAAATTTTTATAAATCAACAGGGATATTGAAAATTACTCCTGAATATGGTAAGGAATTGATTGAATGGTTGGAAATAGAAAAAAATACAAATATATATTTTGACTTAGTAATTGCAAACCATTTAGATACTCCGATATACGTTTATGATGTTACTGGCTTGAAGTGGGCAGACTTAGATAATCTTTTTGAATTAAAAAAAGTAGAAAAACTCTTTGTTCCAAGAAAATATGTTATTGTTATTATTGACGGAGCAGGTGATAATTTGCTTCCAGAACTAGACAATAAGACTCCTTTGGAAATAGCTAAAACACCGTATTTAGATTCTTTAGCTAAGAATGGAAAAACAGGTCTTATGCGGACTGTATATCCTTCTCTTGCTGTAGGGGGTATTGTAGCTAATTTAGGAATACTTGGATATAATCCAACTCGATATTATCCCAATGGCAGAGCATCCTTTGAAGCTTTAGCACAAGGAATTTTTTTACAAGAAAATGATATTGCATTTAGATGCAATTTGGTCTCAATAAAAGATGGAATTTTAACGGATTTCACTAGCAATAACATTAATGAGGTTACGGGAAGGAAGGTTATCGAATATCTTTCTGGCATTTTACCTGCATATATATTGCTCTACCCCGGGCAAGGTTATCGTAATATTTTAGTTTGCAGACATTTGATGAGTATAAATGCAAATGAAATTCAAACGCAGGAACCACATTCAAATATCGGTAAATCGATTGAAGATTTGTTACCATATGGTAAAACAACTTTATCTGAAAAGTTAGCAGAACAATTGCGGGCACTTTCATTACGTTCCATCGAATTATTGAAAAAATATAATATTAGCAAAAAAACTTGTGCAAATATGTTATTCTTTTGGAGTCCTTCTTCTGTGCCAAACATACCTTCGTTTCGCAGTAAGTATAATATTGATGGAGCAATTGTTGCAGGGTCAGATTTCATTAGGGGTATTGGTATTGCATCACATTTAACTAGCGAAAAAATTTTAGGAACTACGGGAGATAGTGATACTAATCTAAAGAATAAAACAGAAATAGCAACAAATTTGTTACGTTTTAATGATTTAGTGTATATACACATCAACGCTCCAGACGAAGAGTCTCATCGAAAGTCAATCGATGGCAAAGTAAAAATATTAGAGAAAATAGATAAAGAAGTTATCAATCCACTTTTCAAGTCTTTAAATAATAGTTATGGTGACGAATTTAGAATAGCTGTGTTGCCAGATCATTATACTTTAGTTGAAAATGGTAAACATTCTAATAACTTGGTACCATATTTAATTTATGGTAAAGGAATTAAAAAAAATGATGTTCAAGTTTTTAGTGAACCTGCTGTAGAAGCCAAAGCAAGGACGATTATTAAAAGTTATGAATTTATGGATTTTTTATTAAAATGAAAAATAAAATAGATTATAAAAAAAGTAAAGATTTCTGGAATCAAAGGGCTAATGGTTATGGGAATATGAGTAATGAAAGCATTACTTTGTTTAATGAAACAAATGAAGTAAAAGAACGAGATAATTTAGAAAAAGAAGAATTGCTTAAAGTTTTATTGCCTGAAAACGCTATTGCATTAGATTTGGGATGTGGCATTGGAAGACTAAGCGTTGAATTAGCAAAACGATGTCAAAAAGTCTTTGCTGTTGATTTTTCAGAATCTCTTTTAGAAATTGCTAGAAAAGAAAATAAACGAAATAATATCTATTATATTAATTCTTCTTGTATAGATTTTAAATCTACGATAAAGTTCGATTTTATTCTTATTTCAGCGGTACTGATGTATATCGATGATAAAGATTTACCTATTGTTATTGATAACCTTAAACACGTAACTCAAAAAGGAAGTCTCATTTTTTTGAAAGAATCAGTAAGTCTTTTAGGGAAAAACTTTGAGATAATTAATAAATACTCAGAAAATCTAAAGTCAGAATATAGTGCCATTTATAGAAAGCCTATTGCTTATAGTTATGCCTTTGAAGAAGCAGGATTTGAGCAAATTAATCTTAAAAAACTTTATCAACATCACCAAGAAACTGCAACGATGATTTTCTTGTTTAGGAGAAAATAGAATGATAAAAAACAAAGTAGCCTTGATTACGGGTATCACAGGCCAAGATGGGTCATATTTGGCCGAGTTTTTGTTATATAAGGGTTATGAGGTGCATGGGATGATAAGACGGTCGTCTGCCTTTAATACGCAGCGTATCGACCATATTTATCAAGACCCTCACGTTAAAAATAGAACATTATTTTTACATTATGGGAACCTAGTTGATGGAGGTCGAATTTCTGGACTAGTAAAAGAAATTCAACCGGATGAGATTTATCATCTGGCAGCTATGAGTCAAGTTAGGGTTAGTTTTGACATGCCAGAATATACAGGGAATGTGACAGGCTTAGGAGTAACCCGGATGTTAGAAGCTATTCGACACAATTGTCCTACAGCTAAACTTTATAACGCTGCAAGCTCTGAAATGTGGGGCAATTCTCCTGTACCTCAAAATGAAAATACTCCATTTACTCCCCGAAGTCCTTATGCAGTAGCAAAAACGTATGCCTATTGGATGGTTGCTAATTATAGACGAGGTTATAATCTATTTGCTTGCAATGGGATACTCCACAATCATGAAAGTCCTCGTCGAGGTGCAACTTTTGTCACCCGAAAAATTACTCGAGGAATTGCTGAAATTGTTGCTACTAGAGAAAAGGCTCTTTATCTAGGGAATCTTACGTCTAAACGAGATTGGGGATTTACTCCCGAGTACGTAGAATGTATGTGGAAAATGTTACAATTAGATAAACCAGAAGATTTTGTTCTAGGAACAGGTTCTAACCATCCCGTTATGAGATTCACAGCAAAAGCTTTTGCATACGTAGGGTTAGATTGGAAAAAATATGTTTTTCAAGATAAGAAATATTTTCGTCCTACGGAGGTAAACAATCTTTTGGTAGATGCTTCTAAAGCGAAAAAAATATTGGATTGGAAACCAAGTATTAGATTTCAGGATTTATATAAAATAATGGTAGACGCAGATATGCGAGAAGCTGGTTTAGTACCGATAGGAGAAGGAGATGCAATTATAAAAGAAAAATTTCCTAATAAATGGTGGAAAGGAGACTAATATGAAAGATATAGAAGGTAGCGATCAATTAGGACATGTTTGGTTTATGCTTAAGTTAAAACATTTAGGAGGAACTATTTTAGATTTCGGAAGTGGAGGTGAAGCAGGATACAGTCGAATTCTAGCCAGACATGGTTTCAATGTGATTTGTATTGATATTACACCACCAAAAATGCCAGAACAATTGACTAATCTAAAGTATATCCAAGGTGATATAACAGATTTATTTTCTGAGGAAGAATTTTCCAATAGTGAGTTTACGGGCTTTACTGGAATATGGCCGGAAACACCTGTTATGCCTGATTTTATTACAAATCTTTCCAGTATAGAGCATGCTGGTCTTGTTGGTCGTTATGGGAGTAAGGATGATTCTGACCAAGATTTAAAAATTATGAAATTAATGAGACATCTTATTAGAACAGATGGTTTCCAACTTCTTCATATTCCTATAGGGATAGATGATACAATTGGATATTACCATCGAATCTATGGGGAAAAAAGATTGCCAAAATTATTGGAAGGATGGGAAGTTGAAGATGAAGCTTTTTGGAGAAAGAATGATGATAATATTTATATACAAACAGACAAAGAAACTTGTTTAAAAGAAAAAGCAACTTATTCCATTCCCCATTATTATGCAGTAGGATGCTTTAAACTAAGGATAGCGAATGGTTAGTATCTTCACTATGCCTAAAGCCTTTACAGGAGATATTAAAATTCTTCAGGAGAATGCTCTTAGAAGTTGGCGTGAAGAATGCCCAAATTGTGAAATTCTTTTGGCTGGGGATGATTTTGGAATTCAAGAAGCAGCATCTGAATTTGATTGTAATATTTTACCAGAAATTGCAAAAAATGAATTTGGTTCCTATTATTTAGACGATCTTTTCCGGAAAGCTAAAAATACAGCACGTTTTGATAAACTTATTTTTCTCAATACTGACTGTATTTTAGTCGGAAATTTAGAGACTATGATCCAAATAGTATCTCAAAAATTCGAGAATTTTTTGATAATAGGGGCTAGGTATGATTCTAATATTTCAGTGCCATTGCCTGAAGTCGATTGGCGCCAATTTGTCTTAAAAAATAAAGGGTTTTTACATCCTATATATCGAAGAAGAAAAGTCCAAAGTAGTTCAATCGGTGGTCTTGATTTTTTCTGTTTTACACAACAGACTTTTAAACATATTCCTCCTTTTGTTATCGGAGTTTCTTATTGGGATGGATGGATTCCTCATGATGTTAAAACCAACCAAATTCCGATGATTGATATTTCGGAATATATCGCAGTTGTTCATCAAAAACATCCGGAAAGAACAGAAAAACCTAATTATAAAAAAGAACTTTTATGGAATAAAAATCTGTGTTCCGGACAAAAATCCAGTCGAGATGCTGATTTTATTATTAACAAAGAAGGGCAACTTGTTCGTGATAAAAGACTTACTATTTTTTCATTTTCTGAAAAGTTTGAACCGGCGACTGTTGATAATTGGCAATCAGTAGCACCAAATTCTGAGCTTATTTTAATTGGAGGGAATCTCATGGGAGTCGACGAAAACCTTCCAAGAGTTTTTTCTTTCCATGGGGAATGTTTTCAAGGATTATTTGGTTCAATGAATTTAGTTGGGTTTTTTAAACAAATACGTTCTTCCTCACGATTCAATACTATTTGTTGTTTAAAATCAAATTGTTTTCTTTTCGGAAATTTGGAACAAATGATTTTAAAAATAAAACAAAAATTTTCAAAATTTTTAATTATTGGAAAAGCATGGAAAATGCATGATAATTTCACACCTAACCAAGAAATAGTTTCAAATATTGAAAACCATGCTCAATTATTGCCTCCAGAAAAAATTTCTTATTTAATTTTCGGTGGAAGAGCTTTTCCTTTTGATATTGAAACACCAGAATTTTTTTGGGATTTTCCATATTGGGAATCTTGGTTTTTAAATCAAGCTAAAGAATTAAAAACTCCAATTATTGATGCTTCTCAAACAATCACTGCAATTATTGCAGATAAATTTCTTAAAAGTAAATTTCTTGAAGATACTTTTAGGTATATGGTCCAAGAAGAATGGAATAAACTATTAGCTTTTTCTATAGATTACAACAAACTTAGGAAAAATTTTGGAGGATTTAGCAATGATTATAAAAGAGATAAGGGCGATATTTATAAAAAAAAAGCAGGGTTTAAACCTTATAAGGCTTCGATAGAAGATGCTCAATATCTTTATTCCAAAGGTGAATTAGTTGAAAGATAAATCATTAACAATATTTTCTTTTCCGAGACCGTTTGTTGATTTCGATAAAGGACAATTCAAAACTATTCAAGAAAATGCTATAATGAGTTGGAAATTAGTTTACCCGGAAGCAGAAATTATTTTGTTTGGAGATGAACAAGGTACTCAAGACATTTGCAAAAAGTTAAAACTTAGAAATGTTCCAGATGCTTCAGTGAATAATTATGGTACTCCCTATCTTAATAATCTCTTTGAACATGCCCAAGAAATTGCAAATTCAGATGTCTTGTGTTACCTTCATTCTGATATTGTAGTAATTGATAATATGATGCCTGTAATCAAGGTTACAAAAAATCGTTTCAATCGATTTTTGATATTAGCTCGGCGTTGGGATTTATTTACAGAATGGAAAGGGACTGTTAAAGAAAGTGAGGAATTATTTTTAGGAGCAATTGATTTTAATAATTTGGATTGGAAGAAGGATCTCGAGCAAATTCTTCACGATAAAGGAATGCTTAGACACCCGGGTTCTTGTGATTGTTATATTTTCTCTAAAGGTCTTTACCCTCAAGGCCATATTCCTGCATTTTTATTAGGAAGACAGCTTTGGGATGGATGGATTATTTTTGATGCTCCTGATCGTGGAATCCCATCCGTCGATGCTAGTGCTTTTAAAATATTGCATCAATCTCATACTAGACATAAATGGGGACTTCTTCCTCAATCACAATGGGAAGAAGAAGGCCGGAATAATTCTTTGTTAGCAGCAAAACGAAAGAGAAAAGTAGATCAAACCCCGTATTTTTGGGAATATAATGAGTTAAAAAAAAGGAGTTAATAATGGATGAAGCACAAAAAAATGCTAATTTTCTGCATGTCAAAGAAGTTGCAGATAAGTTTGAAGTGCCGTTGATTCTATGCCAGGGGGTTTTGTTGGGAGCAGTAAGAGAAAATAGACTTTTGCCTTGGGACGGTGATTTTGATTTCTTTATATTATCTTCAGTGCCTTATAAAAATATTGTTTCTATGATAGAGTATCTTACTGAAGAAGGTTCTGATGTTTGGGAAACTTATAATATTCCCGATGGGACACCTATTCATTGGTCATTTGCCCATTCTCCTAGTAGTGGTAAGTCGACTTTTGGTTTTAAGATTCTTTATCCATCTAAAAATCCAGATTTCCTTTGTGCAGTCACTTGTTATCTGGGACGAGATGCTGGGGCTGCTATGACTTTATTCCCTAAGTATATGTTTGACCCACCACAAGAATTTGAATTTTTAGGAGAAACATTTTTAGTGCCAAGACCTCCTGAAAAGTGGATAGAAATGAATTTTGGAGCTAATTGGAATACTACAATTAAAGATTATTCCTGGATACCAAATAAACAATGGGAAATTGCTTTAGTTCATGATATG
>Ga0075125_10001764_pt1 | contig 10557 bp, 13 predicted proteins | sample AntAceMetag02UKN_FD_69810 | JGI IMG/M metagenome (GOLD analysis project Ga0075125, IMG submission 69810) | Saline lake microbial communities from Ace Lake, Antarctica - Antarctic Ace Lake Metagenome 02UKN | ecosystem: Environmental > Aquatic > Non-marine Saline and Alkaline > Saline | place...
ACAGAAAGAAGGAATTATGATGTACGGATTATTAAAAAACGGAAAAGCAATCGGTAAATTTAGTTGGGAGAACAACCGGGTGGTAGATTGCACAGTGGAACTTGATTTTCAGACTCGGGATGCAATTGCATACGGGCTCGAGCGTGGACATTCTACGGTGGAAATTGACACGGAGAAATTTGAATCAAAACAACTGACAGGAAAACCAGAATGGAATTAATTAAAAGTGGCCCATCCCTAAGTGGAGATGGGCCCGTTCTCTCTTTTAAAAACCATATAGAAAAAGAAAACACAACGAGGATATTAACATGAATATCCCAACAGCACAAAGGAGGAAATTATTTATTTCAGGAGGAACGATGAATGAGACGGAATACGTTACAACACAATTTGCTGCAAGGTTGCTAGACATAACAACCATGAGAGTTAGCGCTTGCCTACGAGACGGTGTTCTAAGGGGTACGAAACTCGGCAGCACCTGGTTAATCAAGAGATCAGACATTGAAGAGTATCTTTTAACTCGGAACAGGAAGGGAGGGAGGCGACGAGAGCCGGCAGTGAAAAACAAAATAGTTAAGTAATAAAAACCATATACAGGAGGAGGAAACATGAAAGTCTTTTTGTTAGTAGCAATGATTATCGTAATTATGGCAGCGCCTAAGTTGCCGATTGTCCAAACCATGGCAGCGAAATTCATTCCAGTCGTTCAAGGTTTAGTTTGTGAGAAGAAGGAAGACCTTCCGGACTTCACTTGGCCCCAGGAGACGAGCACATCGAAGCTGGCTGTCTGGAACCAAAAACGTGGAAGTGGTTTTACAATTGCCTCCGGGATTCATAAACTCGGCAGTCTTTTGGAATTGACAAATGTCGCGAATAATAACAAGGTGACATGCCGGGTTACCGATAAAAGTTATCCTTCAAACCCACTTGAGTTGAGTCGGGAAGTTTATCTCGCGTTGAGCAGTATGAGGGGCGTTATTGCAGTTGAGGTTGAGGTGATTAAATGAAACGATCAGAAACAACAAAAAAACCAATTGAAATTCTAACAAACGACGAACTCAGAAGTCTTATGGGAGTGTGCAATCGGAGCACACCCACAGGACTTCGTGACTGTGCATTGATCGCCACGTTAGCGGATACTGCAGGGCGACTGTCGGAGGTTTTGGATCTAATCGACCAGAATATCGACTTCAACACGGGCGTTGTCCTGCTGCTCGGAAAGGGCGCGAAATACAGACGTGTCCAGATCGGGAAGGAAACATTAGATTTGCTGAAATCGTGGATGTTATATCGAAATAAAATAGCCACGACTAATTTGTTGTTTCCGACGATTTCCAAAGGCCGTGCAGTGCATATGTCACAGCAACACATCCGGCAAATGTTAACGAGGCGAGCACAAAAAGCTGGCATTGAAAAGCGGATTCACCCTCATGGATTTCGCCACACAAGAGCCGTTCAGTGGCATCGGAATGGTGTACCTCTGAAGATTATTCAAAAGGCGCTGGGCCATTCATTTTTATCGACAACTGATAGGTATATCGATCATATCGACGCAGCGGAAGTGTGTGAGGCGATCTCTATGGTTCGCGCTTATTGATTAAATAAAATCTTGCAGTGTTTTGGCCTTCTGTATATGGTTTCAATTTACCTTAACATGCAGGAGGCCGATGAAAACAGTAGATTATAGGACAAGCGAATTAGTTTTTGCTGAGTACAATCCCAGGAAAATCAGCGAGGACCAGCTAAACCATTTGAAGGATTCGATTAACCAGTTTGGATTTGTGGATCCACTTATTGTCAATGTTCATCCGGACAGGAAAGGCATTTTGGTAGGTGGCCATCAGAGAGCAAAGGCTGCGTTGTCGTTGGGGATTGAAATAGTCCCGTGTGTAGAGGTGACTTTGGATTTAGAAGCTGAAAAAGAACTCAATATCAGACTGAATAAAAACACGGGCGAGTGGGACTGGGAATTGTTGAGCAAGCATTTCAGCGATGACGACCTGATCGATTTTGGTTTTGATCCATCCGAATTGGAGTTGCCGGACGATGAGGATTTCGACGAGAATATTGAGGAGGTGGCCGAGGGATTGGCAAAAGAAGATATTCTCTTGCGGTATGATCTCGTTTTCAATACAGAGGACGAAATGGCTAAATGGACTGGATTCTTGTCAAAAGTGGCCCACACTTATCGCGAGAAGAGCACTGTTGCCGAACGTGTTATAGGATATATCGAAGATCACGATGGCCTATAGCTATGAGCCTCTGGAGTATGACGTTTTAGAGGGAGCCAGACGCCGAGCACGGAAGATATTGCATTCGTTCGATACAGTCTATATTTCATTCTCGGGCGGCAAGGATAGCCTCGTGACGCTGCATATATTCGAATCTGTTTGTCGGAAGGAAGGCATTGCTAATAAGATAAAAGTAATCCACCGTGATGAGGAGTTTGTGCCGGGTGAGGTTGTTCTGTTTGTTCGGAAACTTTATCTCTCTGGGCGGTATGATTTCAGGTATTTCTGCCTACAAACAATTCGAGAGCATTGCATTCTCGGGCAGGTAAAACAGATCATCACCTGGGACAAAAAAAGAAAACCATTCCGACGAATCCCGGGTTTTGCTATCACCGATTGGGATAATATTTATAAAGGGGCAGCAGACTCGAAATGCACTGAAGGATCTCGCGGCAATGTTTGTCTACTCACAGGATTACGGGCAGCAGAATCGTTGACCAGACGTCGAGCAATAAATGTGTCACCGTGTCCGTTTTTATCAAATACTAAAGTTTCGAACATCAGTATCGGCAGGATAATTTACGACTGGGAAGAGAAGGATGTGCTGAAGTATTTGTTTGATAATCAAATCGACTACTGCAAGATCTATGACAAACAAGCGTGGAATCAAGAAGAATTAAGAACCGGTGAGTATCTCAGAACGCGAACCTCGAGGGTGTTGCCAAAACTGAAGAGTTTATATCCAAAGTTTTGGTCACAACTGTCGAACTATTGGCCGGAAGCACACCTGCAGGAAAAATATTATGCAGACATACGCACCGACAATATAACATTTGGCTACCCGGTAACGTGGGCTGGAATCTATAAATACATTAACGACAAGATTGAGCCCAAATTGAGAAATATTGCCAAAAAGAGAGTGAGACAATGTTTCCAGGCTCGGAAAAACAGGGAGGCGAAAGACCTATGTGGAGACAATTACGGTGGTTATCCAATATATTATGTGCTCAAAAAAATAACAGCCGGACAGTTTCTAAATCCAATAGCGCCAATTGCACTCGCAAAGGGAAAAGACCATGAGTATGAACGTGCAGCGAAGCAGACGAAAAGTAAGCGTACGAGTCTATAAGAACGAACCTATTAGTTACGTGCAGTGGGTTCCGGTAGACGAACTATGTGCGAACAATTACAATCCCAATGTGGTGTTTGATACAGAGATGAAACTGTTGCAACATTCTATCGTTATGAATGGTTGGTTGTCACCGCTAATTGTAAACAAGACAGATCCAAAGTGGACGATCATTGATGGCTTCCACAGGTTCTGGTTAGCAAAGTACGACACGCAACTTCGGGATATTTACAATTGCCATGTGCCGTGCTTGGTAATGCAGTTGTCGGAAGCAGAGGCGATGCTAATGACTGTTAGGCTAAACCGATCCAAAGGAACTCACGTAGCAGTCAAAATGCACCGCCTGATCACGCGATTGATAAAAACATATGGATACACCAAAGAGAAGGTGTGTCGCGACATAGGGGCCAACATGGACGAGATAGATCTGCTTTTAGAGCCCGATGTCTTTAGCGTGAAGAAAATTCGGCAGCACAAATACTCAAGAGCATGGAGACCTCGAAGAAAGAGCAGCGATAACGACAAGTGGCGAAAGAAGAAATCTAAAACTGCCAGCTTGTAACCTTGCCGTTTCTCGTATACGCATATTTACGAGAATAAGAGCTGGTCAAAGAATTGAAATCACGAAAACACCATTGTATCTTTACCCCATAGCTTCCTACCGATACGTTCATGTTGTATGGTATTCCCCATGCTCCACCCAAAGCTGTGTACGACATACCTACATTTAAGCAACCACGTTTCGCGTAGATTAAATTTTCAGCCGTGATAAGTCCTCGTCGGTGCGCTTCGTCTAATAGATTGACATCCGTGGGATAAAACTCTACTGCTCGAATGAACGGCTTTTTCGGCACGCTCCGTAATTCCTCCTTGGACAACCAGTGAATACTCATGGGCGACATAGCACATCCATTGATCAGCACCAACAATACAATAAAAGAGAATGTCATTTTAGCGGCGTGTTTCATAATACTTTTCCTTTCAATGAGGGTTTTTCAATACGCTTCCGTATAAAACTTTATAACAGAAGCATACCATACGCAGAGGTTTTTTAAAAATTAAAAACGAGAAATGCCTTGCATACCTTTTGTTCTTTGGTATAGTGATAACTCAGCAAGGTCATCGTGGGAACAAATCAGCAACAACGAAAGGAACAAATGGAACTAAGAGACGGCCAATGTTTGAAACCAAAAGTCGAGCGAATAATGATTGCATTAGCACACAAAAGACCCATTAAAGCTATTTCGGATTTGTATGGGGTTTCAATGCAAGATGTTGTCCAGATCCACAGAAGCGTTGGGTTTGGGGCGAAGGACAAGATCGATGGTTAAGAATCTGGAAAGTGAAGCGCGATATCCGGGACAGACAGCAGGAGTACTGAGATTAAGTCAAAGCTCATTGGAACGGTATCTCAAATGTGGCCTATCTTATTTGTTGGATCGCGAATTAAAACATCGGCGATGCACTGTACCTATGATGATCGGATCTGCTGTTGCATGGGCAGCCAAAAAAGACAATAGAGAAAAGCTTAAGACGGGTGCAAAGGGATTGCTTCTCAATCAAATTATAGAGGCTGGTGTCTCATTCTATGAGGAAGAGCAAGAAGAATCTGAGGTTATGGACGCAAAGTCTGTGGTTCGCAAAGGACTTGATGAAACAGCAAAAGCGTCGCGGTCGTTTGCCATGTATGTGTCGCCCAATGTGCAGGATTTGATTGAAGCCGAGCAGCCAATTGTGGCAAATATTGCGGCAGACTTAGAAATAGCTGGAACACCAGACTATATAAATAGAGACGGTGTCGGTGATTTAAAAACGGGGCGGCCTTGGACTCAAGATAGAGCAGCAATATCACGGCAGTTGACCGTGTATGGAATTTTACACCGAGCCCGACATGGTGTTTATCCAAATCGAGTGTGGATTGATTCGCTGTCGAGCACACGATCCGGTTGGTTAGCGCAGCGTTTGTGGTCGTATCGAAACCCAGAAGATTATTTGGCAATGATTGATATATTGAAACGTGCCCAGGACGGAATAGAGAAGCAGTCGTTTCAGGCACCGAGTGAAGGTGCTTGGTACTGCAGCAGTAAGTGGTGTGTCCACTACTGGGATTGTCCGGCAATTATAGGAAGGAGAAAGAATAATGTTTAGTAGACAAGAAAAACTAAAGGAGAAACAAATGACTAAAGGAGAAACAAATGACTAAAGAGATTGAAAAACAGAAACCAATTCCAACTGAGCTTGTGTCTGTCAGCGAGATTGACATACAGATCAAGACGGCAAAAGGATACCCAAGAGATATAAAGCAATCGTTAGCCAAGGCTATGGTGCTTGTGACAATGACGCAAGAATCGGCTGATGAATGCATTTACTCGTTGCCTCGAGGAAATAAAAACATAACCGGGGCTTCGGCTCGATTTGCTGAAACAATGGCATCGACATGGGGCAATCTTAGAATTCGAACAAGAGTTGTTGAGACAACCGACAAGAACGTGGTTTGCGTTGCTGAAATTCACGATCTTGAAAACAACTCGGCTTTATCGACAGAGGTGAGGCGCAGGATTACAGACAAACAAGGCCGTCGATATAACGACGATATGATTATTATGGCGGCAAATGCAGGAATGAGTATTGCTCACCGGAACGCTGTGCTGAAGGTGATTCCAAAGCCTTTCTGGGTAAGGGTATACAATGCGGCGGAACGAGTTGTGCATGGCGGAAAAATACCGATCGGCGAGCGCAAACAGAAAGCTGTTGCGTATTTTGTTGCCCGTGGAATCACCGAAGAGAAAATATTTGCAACGCTGAACGTCGCGAATGTTTCTAAAATGTCAGCCGAACATTTAACTGTTCTCACCGGGTTTCGGAATGCAATTAACGAAGGTGCTGCACTCGAAACTATTTTTGGTACACAGGCTGCCACAGAAGATGAACTGCCGGAACCAGTTGAGGTTGAATTCGAAAAAGAAGCCGTTGTCGAGAATAAGGCTGAAGAGACTGAATCTGAAATATTGTGGGGTGTATGGACAAAGATGCGGCAGAAGTTGTCGGCTGAACAATTAACCAATGTCAGGACAGTTTGCGAGGTAAAGCAGATCCATGCGAGTCTTCCCGCAGCAACATTAACGTCAATGATTGAGGTTGCAGAGATGTCGCTCAAGGAGGAAAAGGATGAAAATTGAGAGCGTAACTTTGAATGGATTCAAGACGTTGTTTCGGACCTATAATGTAGGTAGTCCGACAATTTTGAATGGACCAAACGGTTGCGGTAAATCAGCTTGCATAGAGGGTATTATATACGCTCTGACGGGCAATGTTGGTGCCGGGAAGCGATTAGACGATGTGGCGCAATACTTCCCAGCAGACGGCGGTACTGTGTGCGTTAAGGACGACACGGGCAATTGGATCCGACGTGGAATTAAAATAAACCCCAGCAGTGGAAGTCAGTCTCAAATTTTACAGACAAGCGGAGTGGATAGTAAAGGTAAATTTGTGTTAGATTGCTGGGAGACAACCTCCGGAGTGTTGGATATTAACGAGTTCTTAACGTTGTCGGCGGGGAAGAAGCGTGAATATGTTCTTCACTTGTGTGGCGTCGATGATTCGGATTTTGATGTGATAAAAGCTGTGGCGACACGGTTTGCGAAGGAGGTCGCAGGTTCTGCAGCAAATGCGAGCACGATAGAGGATCCAAGCGAGCTGTCGCCTGGGGAGATTGAGGTTATTAGTGAATGGTCGGGTGTATTAGGGATTGGCGATGTTCTTGGTTCATATATCAATAATGATAGGTCGTTGACTGAGGTTTTTCTTGAACTCTCAGCCCAAGCGAAAAATGGGAAACTGAATGCCAGACGAATAGCATTTAACTCCAAGGCAACAGTTAAGAATCTTGATGTCGAAGCCAAAAATGCAGATGCTGCTGCCGATGCGATTGAGTTGTGTCAGGCAAAAGCTGATAGTCTACAGTCAGAGCTTGACATGGCAAAAACCGACAAGGCAAATCACAAATCTGCTTCCGGCAATGTCGATTTTTACTCAAAACGACTTAAAGGTTTCAAGGAGAACCTTAAAGAGAAAGAAGAGATTTTAGATAAAACAGGTCGTCCCGGCAAGAAACCGGTGAGGGGCGAGAGCGATACGGTTCGATTAGCCACAAAGAAGATTCGTGAGATCACGCATTTACAAAAAGAGATAGAGGGTCAAAACACAATTATCAATAACTCTGTCAATAAAAAGAAAGAGGCGGCCAATGGAAAAAAAGCGATTAATGTGCTAAAGGACGATTTGAAGACACACCAAAACTCAGGTATTGGTAAACTGGTTGGATTGGGCAAAGAATGCGAGGAGGAAAATTGCAAAACGGCCAAGCATATGAAAATAGCGATAGGCCGTGTGAGCGAAGCATGGACGAAGAAAAACGAGGCCCTTAGAAAAGAATCAAATAGATTGAAGCTTAAGATTGTTGTGTTAAATACTGCAGTGGAGGGGAGCGAAAAGAGTGCAACTGAGGCTGTTGGCGTAAAGAAAGAGATGTTGAGGAAAATCGAATCTGTTGCGGTTGTCGCAGAGAAGCTACAGAAACAGGCAAAAAAAGAGGATGCAAAATACCAAAAACTATTGGACGACTACAACGAGAGGGCTGTTGATTACGACACAGCGTCAGACAGATGCAACATAGCCAATGGTGTTGTGGACCAGGGAAAGGAAGATCTTAAGTCTGCAAAGAAAACATTAAACGATTTGCAAGACCCGGATCTCGATTTGTTGACACAGCAGTTGCTCGACGCGAAACAATTTCTACTTGATGCGATAACCTCAGCCGGAGTTGTAAAAGCTTATAACGAAGCGAAGGAGTTAGCCCGAATGGCTACGGTGACAGAAACAGCATGGAAGATGACTGAGAAGGCAATTGATTTTGTGCGCGAGTCCCACATTGATTCAGCCACCCAAAAACTTATCGATGATATGAATAAGGTGCTGGAGAAAACAGGACGAAAAGAACGTGCTTATTTGACTTTAGAAAACAAGCGCGGCAAACCAATTTTTGAACTCGGATGGAAGGGCGGCACACCAAAAACGCCACGGTCTGTCAATGCTATTTCTAAGGGCGAAGGGACGCTGTTTTGTGCTGCTTTATCTATCGCTATAACATTGCGTGCGAGTGGACTGAAATTGCTGCTAATCGAAGCAGACACGCTGGATACGGACAACCTCGGATTGTTGGTTAAGGCGCTGAAAGATTGGGAGGAGGAGTTAGACACGATTATTGTGGCTACTTCTACGCATTTACCGTCGACGGTTGTCGGTTGGAATATGTTTAATTATTACGATAATTGCAATGAGGAGGCCGTATGAGCAAAGATACCGGATTGGGTTTAATGTTTATGGGTGTGCTTATTTTTTTCGTGGTAATAACAGCACTGATGCTATATATGCAATCTTTTGAACCACCACCAACAATAAACTTTGAGGACACTCAAAACGCAGAAGCCACACAAGAGCAAATCAATGCGCCAACGCTCTACGGGGAGGCAAGTTGGTATTCAAGAAAAGAATGTTGCACCAAATCAAATCCTGATTCACTTATGGCGAATAGAAAACCACTGGACGACGATGCTTTGACATGCGCCATGTGGTTGTTTGAATTCGGCACAAAACTGAAAATAACCTGTGGCGACAAGAGTGTTGTTTGCGTTGTATCCGATCGTGGACCCAACAGACGCTTTAAAAAAAGGATTGTGGATTTAAGCCGTGCGGCGTTTCAAAAGATAAGTTCATTAGAAAAAGGTTTGTGTTTAGTTAAAGTAACCGTTGTTGAATAAGGAGAAAACGATGTGTAGGTATAGTTGCCCATATTTGCACCCACGGGTGTGGGGGCGTGTTAGTGCGAGGTTATTTAAATCCTCGTTTTTTTATTTAAGTCGAATAGTCTAATTACAAAGGAGCAGAGATGACTAAAAAAATCGTTATCGACAATTTCGTTGGTTGGAATTCATTCGTAGTTAAGGGGATCAAAAAGCTGGACACCAAAGAATTCAGCACTCAGGCCCTTTGGAAAATTATCAAGAAACAAGCCTGCAAGAAATACCCAGGAAACAAAACACCTATAACGCAGTTTCGAAAATGCCTTGTTATTCTGGCAAGCGAAAACTACATCAAGAGAGTCGATGTTGGTGTCTACAAAATTTCGCGTTTAATTAAATAATTTGTTCTCCTTTTGTTGTCCTGGGCATGACCTTAAAAGGCCCAATGTTATGCACAACAACGAAACTGTTCAGCTTTTAATTGATTTTGCGGAATTGCCAATCATAAGCCAATTGAGAATATTACATAACATGAGGGATATTGAATTTACTGGGACACAAAAAGCGCGAATGTGTTTGAAGCTTATGCAGCGACACACGTTAAATTTAACCATGAGAAATTAGTAGGTATGAATAAAGAGAAAACTGTCGCAGAGACAATTAAAGAAAAACGCGAGAACCACCGGATCACATCGATGTACTGGAGAGCAAGCAATAAAGAACATAGTAGGCGGTATCAAGCTGCTTACTATCTTGCCCACAAAAAGAAGATGAAGGCGCAAGCATTGAAATGGGCAAAAGATAATCCAGAAGCTATGAGAATATCAGCCAAGAGCTACTACCGCCGAAAGATGGACCGCCTGAAGGCAGAGAGGGAGGTAAAATGAAGAAAACATGTAACAATGTGAATACCATAAACGGCTGGTCACGCAGCCGAAGGGTGAGGGCAAAAAGCCACTCACTAACCCTAAACCTACGAGGTGCGAAAATGATCCGGAGATACAACAACTTGGTGTCGCTGGATAATACGGGCACTATATATTGGTGTTGCACCCACGGGTGTGGGGACGTGTCGATATGGAGGCAATAGATATGCGTGGCACTGGAGTTGCACCCACGGGTGTGGGGACGTGTCGCCATGAGTGAGCTAAAAGATCTGAGATCTTTCTGTTGCACCCACGGGTGTGGGGACGTGTCGGAGAGAACGTCCCCCATTGTAAATTTTGGGGCGTTGCACCCACGGGTGTGGGGACGTGTCGGTTCACTGAGTTTGATTGCTCCTCGATCGTGTTGCACCCACGGGTGTGGGGACGTGTCGTCGAACGTCTGGAACGTGTTGAATAGCTTACAAAGCGTTATTTTACTTGGGGGAGGTGTACTCCCCCGCTTATTACAT